>ERZ773037.40-NODE-40-length-61450-cov-5.289568_pt1 | contig 61450 bp, 45 predicted proteins | sample MGYA00511466_ERZ773037 | MGnify/ENA primary metagenome ERZ773037 (study PRJEB29015, sample SAMEA2738146) | human oral metagenome | biome: human oral; feature: human-associated habitat; material: saliva | place: China | collected 2202 ... | reverse complement strand
GGCGCAGCGCGGAGCGCGGCGGTGCTCGCCGCAACGGGCGGGGCTGCCGAGCTGGTGATTCTGAACCGGAACACCGCGCGCGCGGAGGCGCTCGCAAAGGCTGTGCGGGACATTAACCCGTCCCTTACCGTGCGGGCGGCGGCACTCGAGTACTGGCGTGAGCTTCCCGGCAACGACTATCTCTGCATACAGTGCACGAGTGTCGGCATGTGGCCGAACACGGAGGAGAGTATTGTGGAAGACCCGCGGTTTTTCGAGAAGCTCTCGGCGGCCGCGGACATTGTCTATACGCCGGAGGAGACAAAATTTCTGCGCCTTGCGCGCGCGGCGGGAAAGCCGGTCGCAGGCGGTCTCGCGATGCTGATTTCCCAGGGTGCGCACGCCTTTTCGCTCTGGACGGGCAAGCGGTGCACGGCGGAACAGGAGGAAGAGCTCCTGACGCTTGCCAAAGGGGCGCTTCCGGCCTAGGGAAAAGCGGAAAAAAGCTTGCGAAAAGTTTTTGCCTATCGTAGAATACAGTAGACTATTTGGGAACGAATGGATGGAGGGTTAACTTATGATTTCTGCAGGTGATTTCAGGAACGGCATCACGCTCGAGATTGACAACGCGGTCTATCAGATCATTGAATTCCAGCATGTGAAGCCGGGCAAGGGCGCAGCGTTCGTGCGCACCAAGATTAAAAACGTGATGACAGGAGCTGTGACTGAGCGCACCTTCCGTCCGACGGAGAAATTCCCCGCCGCACGCATTGACCGCGTTGAGATGCAGTATCTCTATGCGGACGACGACATGTACAACTTCATGAACACCGAGACCTACGATCAGATTTCGCTGAACAAGGATTTGATCGGCGATGCGCTGAAGTTCGTCAAGGAGAACGAGATGGTCAAGGTTGTCTCCTACAACGGCAATGTGTTCTCGGTCGAGCCGCCGCTCTTTGTGGAGCTGGAGGTCACGGAGACCGAGCCGGGCTTCGCGGGCAACACGGCAACCGGTGCACAGAAGCCGGCGACGGTCGAGACCGGCGCACAGATTTCCGTGCCGCTCTTTGTCGGCATCGGCGATCGCGTCAAGATCGACACCCGCACGGGCGAGTATCTCGGCAGAGCGCAGAACTAAAAGACAGACTTGCGAAGGGCAGCCCGTTGCCGGGCTGCTCTTCTTCACATTGGGGGAAAGATATGGCAGTGAAAACAATCCTGGAAGAAATGAACGAGAGCGTGGCGCGCGCCTTTGCGGCAGCCGGGTATCCGGAGGCGCAGGCTTCTGTGCAACTCTCGAACCGCCCGGATCTCTGCGAGTACCAGTGCAACGGCGCCATGGCGGTCGCAAAGAAGGCGGGCAAGCGGCCGCTCGAGGTCGCCGAGGCAGTCGCCGCGGAACTGAAGAAAGAGAGCCTTTTCTCGGAAGTCGGCGCCGTGCCGCCGGGCTTCATCAACCTCCGCGTGAGCCCGGATGCGCTCGCGACGGCGGTGCGTGCCCTCCGGGAGCAGCCGCAGTGCGGCGCCGTGCGCGATGAGAACAGAAAGATTGTCGTCGACTACGGCGGCGCAAATGTCGCAAAGCCGCTCCATGTGGGACACCTGCGCTCGGCCATCATCGGCGAGGCCTTGAAGCGCATGGGCGCATTTTTCGGAAACGAGATGATAGGCGATGTGCACCTCGGCGACTGGGGCCTCCAGATGGGACTTATCATCGAGGAGTTGCGCCGCCGGAAGCCGGAACTCCCGTACTTTGACGAGAGCCATACGGGTGACTATCCGGAAGAAGCGCCGTTTACGATTTCCGAGCTCGAGGAGATTTACCCGACCGCGAGCAAGCGCTCCAAGGAGGACGAGGCTTTTGCCGAGGCGGCTCACCTTGCGACCGTGAAACTCCAGAGCGGCGATCCGGGCTTTACGGCGCTCTGGAAGCATATTCTTTGCATCTCGAAGGCGGATTTAAAGAAGAACTACGATGCGCTTGCGGTCTCGTTCGAGCTCTGGAAAGGCGAGTCCGATGCGCAGCCTTTTATCCCGGCACTCCTCGAAGACCTCGAGAAGCGCGGCATTGCGAGGAGCTCCGAGGGCGCGCTCGTCGTGGACATCGCGGAGCCCGGCGACAAGAAGGAACTGCCGCCCTGCATTGTCCGGAAGTCGGACGGCGCGGCGCTCTATGCGACGAGCGATCTCGCGACCCTCATTGACCGCGAGGCGACCCTCTCGCCGGACTGCTACATCTACATTGCGGACAAGCGCCAGGAACTCCACTACACGCAGTTTTTCCGCGTCGCGCGGAAGGCCGGCATTGTCCCGCCGGAACACGAGCTCATCTACATCGGCTTCGGCACGATGAACGGCAAGGACGGAAAGCCCTTTAAGACCCGTGAGGGCGGCGTGATGCGCCTTGAGACCTTGATCCGGGAGATTCGGGAGGCAGTCTCGACCCGCATTGCGGAGAATCCGGGGATTTCGCCCGAGGAGGCAGAGAAGACCTCGAAGACGGTCGCGCTCGCCGCGCTGAAATATGCGGATCTCTCGAACCAGGCTTCGAAGGACTATGTCTTTGATTTAGAGCGCTTTGCTTCGTTTGAGGGCAACACCGGTCCTTACATCCTCTATACGGCGGTCCGGATTAAGTCGATTCTTAAAAAGTATGCGAACCAGGGCGGCGCAGCCATCACGGCAGCGGATTTACGACCGGCGGAGAGCGAGAGCGAAAAGGCGCTCTTCCTCGATTTGGCGCGCTATCCGGAAGTGCTGCGCGCGGCCTGGAAGGAACTCGCGCCGCACCGCATCTGCCAGTATCTCTACGAGCTCTCGAATCACTTCAATTCCTTCTACCACGCGGTTCGCATTCTGCAGGAGCCGGACGAGGAGAAAAAGCGCGCTTACCTATCGCTGATTCAGACCGCCGAGATTGTCATTGCATATTGTCTCGGTGTGCTCGGCATGGAAGTGCCGGAGCGCATGTAAAAAATGCGACGCTTGTATGGAAAAAAAACCACGCTTTGCGTGGTTTTTCCTAATTGTGCCGTTATCGGCATGTTATAATATTAACGCAGAGAGTAACAGAATCTGAAAGAAAGAGGGTAGTCAGATGGGATTGGCAACTTTTCGAGGTGGCGTCCATCCGTTTGAGGGCAAGGAGCTCTCGATGGACAGAGCTGTCACAGTGCTGAAACCGACTTCCGGCGAGATGGTGTATCCCCTCTCGCAGCACATCGGCGCACCGGCCAAGGCGATCGTCAAGGTCGGCGATGAGGTGCTGGTGGGACAGAAAATCGCCGAGGCGGGCGGTTTTATCTCGGCGGTCGTGGTCAGCTCCGTGTCGGGAAAAGTAAAGAAGATTGAGCCCCGCGTCACCGCAGGCGGCGCGAAGAGCATCTCAATCGTGATCGAGAACGACGGTCAGTATACGGCGGTCGAGGGTCTCGGCGAAGACAGGGATGCGACAAAGCTCAGCAAGCAGGAAATCCGGGACATTGTGCGGGAAGCCGGCATTGTGGGTCTCGGCGGTGCGGGCTTTCCGACCAATGTAAAGCTCACGCCGAAGGACGAGTCGAAGATCGACTACATCATTGTGAACGGCGCAGAGTGTGAGCCCTATCTGACCTGCGACTATCGCATGATGATCGAGGAGCCGGAGCGGCTGATCGGCGGTCTCAAGGTCATGTTACAGCTCTTCGAGAACGCGAAGGCGGTAATCGGCGTCGAGAACAACAAGCCGAAGGCCATCGAGAAGCTCCGCGCGCTCGTCAAAGACGAGCCGAAGATTTCGGTCGAGGCACTCCGGACCAAGTACCCGCAGGGCGGCGAGCGCTCGCTGATTTACGCGGTGACCGGCAGAGAGATCAACTCCTCGATGCTTCCGGCGGATGCGGGCTGCGTCGTGGACAATGTGAACACGGTCATGGCAATCTACGATGCGGTCTGTAAGCGGACGCCGATTCTGGAGCGTGTCATCACGATTACGGGCGACGCAATCAAGGAGCCGCAGAACTTCAAGGTCAGAACCGGCATGAACTACAACGACATCATCGAGGCGGCCGGCGGTTTCAAGGCGGACCCGAAGAAGATTCTCTCGGGCGGTCCGATGATGGGACAGGCGATGTACACGACCGATGTCCCGGTCACAAAGAATTCCTCTTCGCTGACCTGCTTCCTCGAGGATGAGGTCGAGAAGAATCCGGAGAGCCCGTGCATCCGCTGCGGACGCTGCGGCGAGGTATGTCCCGAGTTCCTGGTTCCGGTGCTCATGATGAAGAGCTGCATGAACGGCGACAGTGCGGGCTATGAGAAGCTCTACGGCATGGAGTGCATCGAGTGCGGCAGCTGTTCCTACATCTGTCCCGCGAGACGCCCGCTGACCCAGGCGTTCAAGCAGATGAAGCGCCGCATCGGCGAAGAGCGGCGTCAGAAGGCTGCCGCAGAGAAGGCAGCGAGCGGAAAGGAGACAAAGTAAGCGATGAATGTATTAAATGTTTCCGCCTCTCCGCATGTGAGAGACCGCGCTTCGACGCGGGAGATTATGCTGGATGTCTGTATCGCGATGATTCCGACCGCGGTCTACGGCGTGGTACAGTTCGGCATCCATTCGCTCTTCGTGATTCTGGTGACCGTTCTGGCGGCGGTGCTCTCCGAGTACCTCTGGCAGCGCGGCATGAAAAAAGAAGTGACGATTACGGATTGCTCGGCGGTTGTCACGGGACTGATTCTCGCGCTCAACATGCCGCCGGAGATTCCGCTCTGGATTCCGGCGCTCGGCGCAGTCTTTGCCATCATCATCGCAAAGCAGATGTTCGGCGGCCTCGGCCAGAACTTCATGAACCCGGCGCTCGCCGGCAGATGTTTCCTGCTGATTTCGCTCGCGAAGTACATGAACAACTTCACCTCGAAGCCGATTAACTTCGATGCGACGACGGGCGCAACGCCGCTCGCTGTCATGAAGACCGCCCTGAAGGCCGGCACCCCGGCGACGGCGGATGTGAATCTGTTCCAGCTCTTCGTGGGACATATTCCCGGCACCATCGGTGAGGTTTCCGCGATTGCCCTGCTCCTCGGCGCAGCCTATCTGCTCTGGAGAAAGGTTATCAGCTTTGAGATTCCGGTCATCTACATTGTGACGACCGCAATCTTTGTGTTCATCTTCGGCGAGCACAGCCTGAACTACGTTCTCGCGCAGGTGCTCGGCGGCGGTCTGATCTTCGGTGCGTTCTTTATGGCGACCGACTATGCGTCGACGCCGCTCACCAAGAAGGGCCAGATGATTTATGCCGTCATCATCGGCATTCTGACCGGCCTCTTCCGTATCTTCGGTACGGGCGCCGAGGGCGTTTCCTACTCCATCATCATCGGCAACATGCTTTCGCCGCTCATTGAGGGCGCTACGATTCCGAAGGCATTCGGCAGAAGGGAGGCAAAAAAGGCATGAGCAAGACAAAAGAGACTTCGTTTGTGAGCGATGCACTGCGCCTCATGCTGATCACGGTGATTGCAGGTCTTCTGCTCGGCATCGTCTACGCGGTGACCTACGAGCCGATTCAGGCAGCACAGAATGCGGCGACCATCGCGGCTTACAAGAAGGTATTTCCGGATGCCGCAGACTTTAAGGAGAATCCGGACAGCGACAAGCTGATCGCGGCGGATGCGGCCTCTCTCGCGGAGCAGGGCTTCGGCAATGTCATGATTGACAAGGTGGTCGATGCGGTCGATGCGAGCGGCAATGTCGTCGGTCACATCATCAACGCAGGTTCGAAAGACGGCTACGGCGGTCTGGTCTCGATTTCGGTCGGCATCCAGTCCGATAACAAGACGGTAAACGGCATTGCGTTCCTCACCATCGCGGAGTCGGCAGGTCTCGGCATGAATGCGCGCGACACCGACTGGTACAAACAGTTCAACGGCAAGAAGGGTGAGAAGTTTACGGTCACCAAGGCCGGCGACGGTGAGCTCGACAACGACAAGATTAACGCAATCTCCGGTGCGACGATTACATCCCGCGCCGTGACCAATTCCGTCAACGCAGCGCTTTACTTCGTGAACAACGGCTTAAATCAGTGAGAGGGGGAAAAGATTCCGTGAAAGTTTGTTTGGAACGCCTGAGGAACGGTCTCATCACCGAGAACCCGGTCTTCATCATGGCGCTGGGACTTTGCCCCACCTTTGCAGTTACGACCTCGGCGGTCAATGCAATCGGTATGGGACTTTCGTCTCTGGTAGTTTTGATGTTTTCGAACTTTTTGATTTCTGCGCTCTCGGGCGTGATTCCGGGACGGGTGCGTCTCCCCGCGGAGATTGTCGTCGTCGCTTCCCTCGTCACGATTGTGCAGCTTCTGATTCAGGGCTTCGCGCCGTCGCTCTACACCTCGCTCGGCATTTACATTCCGCTGATTGTCGTGAACTGCATCATCCTGGGCCGCGCGGAGGCATATGCGCTCGGCGCAAAGCCGATTCCGGCGCTCTTTGACGGCATCGGCATGGGTCTCGGCTTTACGCTGGCTCTCCTGCTGCTCGGCTCCTTCCGTGAGATCATCGGCGCAGGCTCGATCTTCGGCATTAAGCTGATTCCGGATGCGTACCACATTTCGATTTTCGTCCTGCCCCCGGGCGCTTTCTTCGTGATGGCGTTCCTTGTCGCGGGCATGCAGTACTACCAGGACGACAAGCGCGGCAAGAAGAGCAAGCCGATTTCGCTCGAAGAAGCAAAGACCAAGGTTGTGAAGCCGGTCGCAAAGCCGGCGGCAGCGGCAAACAGTGCGACGGCGACCGCAGCAGCGGCGGTGAAGCCGGCAGCGGCACAACCGCAGGCGGCAGCTGCGGCACAGGCAACGGTTGCAACCGCAGCGGTTGAAGCAAAGAACCCGGCAACGGAGAAGAAAGAGGAGGCGAAGTGATGTCAAAAGTAGCATTGCTCCTGGTCAGCGGTGCATTGGTCAACAATGTCGTGCTCTCCAGATTCCTCGGACTCTGCTCCTTCGTCGGCGTCTCGAAGAAAAAGGACACGGCGGCAGGCATGGGCGGCGCGGTTATCTTCACGATTTTCCTCGCGACCATTCTCTCCTCGCTGGTCTATATGCTCGTGTTGCGCCCGCTCAAGATTGACTATCTGCAGACGATTGTCTTCATCCTTCTGATTGCGTCTCTCGTGCAGTTCATCGAGATGTTCATGAAGAAGAGCATGCCTTCTCTGCACGCGTCCCTCGGTATTTACCTTCCGCTGATCACGACGAACTGCGCCGTGCTCGGCGTGGCACTCGACAATGTACAGAAGGAGTACAATTTCATTGAGGGTCTCGCCTGGGGCGTCGGCACCGCGGTCGGCTATGCCATTGCCATTGTCATCCTCGCAGGTATCCGCGAGAGATGCGAGGGCAACGATATTCCGAAGTACTTCCGCGGTCTGCCGATCGTCCTGATCAGCGCAGGTCTCATGGCAATCGCATTCACCGGTTTCTCGGGCATGATCAGCTGAGCGGAGGGAGAGAAATGAATTTTACCATTGTCATTGTCTCGTTTGCGATTGTCGGTATCGTCGGCCTGATTTGCGGCATGGGTCTCGGCGTTGCAAGTGAGAAGTTCAAAGTAGAAGTAGATGAGAAAGAGCTCGCGGTCCGCGAGGCACTGCCCGGCAACAACTGCGGTGCCTGCGGCTTCCCGGGCTGCGACGGCTGCGCACACGCGATTGCGAGCGGTTCCGCGCCGGTCACCCAGTGTCCGGTCGGCGGCAAGCCGGTCGCGCAGAAAATCGCGGACATCATGGGTGTCCAGGCGGGCGAGGCTGTCAAGAAGGTCGCAATGGTTCGCTGTTCCGGCACCTGCGACAAGGCAATCAAGCGCGCCAAGAACGTGGGCCCGACCGACTGTAACCAGATGTCGGTCATGCCGGGCGGCGGCGATCTCGGCTGTGACTTCGGCTGCCTCGGCGGCGGTTCCTGCGTGAAGGCCTGCGAGTTCGACGCCATCCATGTGGTCGACGGCATTGCCGTGGTCGACAAGGACAAGTGCGTGGCCTGCGGTCTCTGCGTGAAGGCTTGCCCGCGTCACATCATCGAGATGACGACCTACAAGGCAAAGTACCATGTGAGATGTATGTCGCAGGAGAAGGGCAAGGCAGTTAAAGATGTCTGCCAGGCAGGCTGCATCGGCTGCACGCTCTGCACCAAGGAGTGTAAGTTCGACGCCATCCACATGAACGGAAACGTGGCCCAGATCGACTACGACAAGTGTGTGAACTGCGGAGCCTGCGCGAGAAAGTGCCCGGTCAGCGTCATCAACTAAAGCGCTGCGGCAACAAGAAAAGTCAGCATCGCATACAGATCAAAGAAGCGCCCTGTCCATAGCGGACAGGGCGCTTTTGTATCAGCGACGGGAATTTTGCGGAAAAATGATGAGGTTTCTCAAAAAAAAGGTATAATCGAGGTGGTATATCTCGAAAATGAGAGGAGTATTCAGACAAGTCCTGTGATGACACAAAGATGAACGTCTGAAGCATTGTAATCGCAGGTTGTTGCGGTAACAGGATTGTTTAAACCATGAATTGCACAGAGAAAAACGGAAGGACGGAGGAGGTTTGCGGGATGAAAGAACACAGAACATGGTTCGTTGCAGTGTTGTTTTTGGTCATAGGAATTTTTCTCGGAAGCTTCGGTATGAAGCAATATGAGAGCCGGAAGAATCAAAGCTATGTCGGAACGGAGGAACAGGACAGCGCTACGTATCTCGGAACACCGCTCTACAGCGATATGCCGATTGAAGGCTATGAGAATCCCGCGCCGCAGCTGGTGCTCTATCACATGAAGAAGGCAGATCTCGGCAAAGTGAACATGGATGCGCTGCGGCGGCAGTACCGCTCGAATAAAAACCTGCTCTGCTTTGTGTTCGAGGATCAAACAGCGCTTCTGGTGGAGACCAGTGACGGGAGAACTCGCTTTGCAACCTGGAGTCCCGAGAAAGAGAGACTCTCGCTGTTGCCGTAAAGGATAAAATGTGTTCCGGCAAAAAAGTGAATAGACTGTTAATAAGATACGGCAGTAAAAAAATAAAATAAAAGCGAGAAAATGGAATGCTTTTGTCAAAATTTATTGACATTTAGAAAAACAGATGGTAGTATTAAGATGCAGCTGCACAAGAAACCATGAGACTCGCAATTAGTGTAGGATGAACAATATGGATTGACGTTGCAAGAAACTATGGTTAACTGAGTTTGGAGGCAAAATATGAAAGCAAAAAAGTGCGTTTATGTTTTGTTTATGGTGGTTATGAGTATAATCGCCTCAAGTGTCCTTACATTTGCATCGGATAAAGGGAGTGCAACTGTTGCATCTCAAAACTCGTTACGAGACGAAGTGAATGTAATGGGATTTATTCAGGATGCAGAATTTCATAGAAGCTCTGACGGGAGTTTTGTGTTTGAAAAGGAGCACCTGCTTGCAGTTGACAAAAGTGAGAAAGAGATTTCTAAAGAAACGGTTGTAATTTTTCCGTTGAATGCAACTGCTAGAATGAATTTACAGGAGACGATTACCAAGCTTCGAAGAGCTGGAGGGTCAGGAAGTCAGGATATGGATGACTGGGACTCTTCGGGGTCTATACAAGCACACCTGATTGTTAATTATAAGTTGTCTGAAGTAGACGGAATAGAATATGTCAAACTTACAAGCGTAGAGGGCTACCATTCTGGGGTTAATAGTGGGGTTTCAGTAAAAAAACAAGAAGTAACATATGGAAGTGATGGATTTTATAAAGGAGGGTATCAGTCAAAGTCCTCCTCATATAGTCCTAAAACCAGGAAATGGAGAAAGACAGCTCCATCTTCTTGGAAACCGGTCGCCACATCGGCCAAGTGCACAATCGGAGGAAACTATCGTCTGACAGTGGGACGAGGGTCTTCAACTTGGAGTTTTGAGGTGGTGAATAATATATATGGTAACTAAGCTTATGCCCCGCGCGAGCATCTGGATTCTGCATTTGTTTATCGCTGCGGATTGTGGTTTCATGGGTGTTTTTCAGCAGTGGAGAAGGCACCGGTATCATGCTTGGCCGTATTTGAGTTACAGCTTTTTGCGCTTTCTGATTCTCGGAATGTTGCTCACATTACATGTGAAATATGCGAGATTGAATCGAAAGCTCTGGTATGCGTTTTTGCTTGCGGACGGCATCCTGCTCGTTTGTTTTTGGAGGGGATACCTCCTGTATCCCTGGGAGATATTGCTGACGGTGATGGGCGTGCTATTGGCACAGCTGTGGGAGACGCGCAGGCAGCTCGGGCAGGGGCGTGAAACGATTGACATTTGATACTGAGAAGAATGAGAAACGGGAAGCGCTTTGCCCTGCTTTGGGGAAAGCGCTTCCCGTTCTTGTCACAGTGGGAAAGAAATTTACCGTTCCGAAATCTGCACGACCAGGCGGTGCGGCAGGCAGGCGATGATCTCGCCGGGGCGGGAGATGCGTCCGGTGTGCACGCAGACCTTGTCGGGGCAGTTGGCCTCGCTGATCCAGGCCTCGCCGTCATGAATCACGAGGGTATTTGTGCCGCCGTCCGAGGTTTGAAATACATCCTCGCGGTTTTTGGAGAGCGGATAGTCGCCGACCACCGTGCCGTTTTGCGAGACAATGACGCGCATGCCGTGTTTACCGCTGCCGAGCCGCTGCCAAAGAAGTAAGAGTAACGCTGCGAGGCAGAGGACAGCGATGAGAATCAGTTCCCGTTTTCGTTTCTGTGTCATGCTTTCTCCTCCCCGGGAAGCCCGAAACGGCTGAGCGACGAATTCTGATAGCGCGGGTCGCCGGTCACCTCTCTACCAAACCAGGCGGGCGGCGTGAACGCGCGCGCACTCGCTTCATCCGGAAATTCGACCTCGACGAGCAAAAGTCCCGCGAGCTCTCCCTGAAAGCGGTCAAATTCGGCGGTGTAGGCAGTTCCCGGAAGCGGAATCCGATAGCGTGTCTTTTCGATGCGGAGGCCGTCGCATTTTTCGAGAAGGTGGGCAAAGCTCTCAGCCGTGAGCGGGAGATTATATTCCTCCCGTTTCAGGAGACCGCTGCCCTTATAGGTGAGAACATAATCCTCGCCCTCGCGGCGCACGCGCACCGTCGGCGAAGTCGAGAGATAGCCCTGTAAAAATTCTTTGTGCGGATAGCGCTCGAGGCCGTCCGGCAAAGCGGGCGGCAAAAACTTCCGCTCGATTTCAATGTGTTCCATGGAATGTAATCCTTTCCTGCCGTGTTCCGTACGGCGTGACGGAGACACCGGTTCTTTTTCTTTCAGCTTACAGGGTTTCCGCCGGTTTTTCCAGAGAGAGTTACGCTTTGACAGTTCGGCTCCGCGCGGATGCGCTACCCCGGTGTCTTGTAATTTTGTATGCTTACGGGTACAATATCAATAGAACGATAGTTCGGATAGATGGGTCCGTTTTGAGAAAGGAAAGAGTCATGGCAGAGCAGATTGTAAGAGAAGATGTGGAAAAGCTGATTCAGGCGCCGAGCGCCTGTGCGGAAGTCATTGCGGCGGGAAAGCGCTACTTAGAGGCGGTCGGAACGGCAGACGAAGCGGCGGCGCGCGAAGCGCTGGTCGGAGAGCTCAAGGAAGATGTCTGCAGCATTGACGATTTGATTGCCTTTGCGTCCTCGCCGTCCGGCGAGGCGGTTTTCGGCAAGGAAGCTGCGGCGGCAACCAAAACGGCAGCGGAAGCGGCAAAGGCAAACGGAGAGCCGAACTGCCTCTGTGACGCCTGCCAGGCGGGGGCGCGCATTCTCCGGGAAGCCGGAGAGGCGTGAAGCGGGATGGCAAACATACGGGAAGAGTTTTCGCTGTTACAGCGCGAGTGTTTTGCTTGCGGCAGCGCGGGGGCGGCCTATCTGCTCCTGCAGCCGGCAGATGAGCACGATTTAGAGGGCGTGGAAGAAGAGGCAAAGTTTCTCGCCGCATTTGAAGAAAAGGAAAAGCTCGCCGATCGCGGCCTGCTGGTCGCGGTTCGGGTCAATGACTGGATGCGTGAGCTTGCCCCCTGGGAAGCGCCCCAGCCCTCGGGCAACAGTCTCTTCGGAGACGGTGCGCCGGCTTTCCTCGAGAAGCTGCTTTTACTGATTCCGGCGCTCCGCGCGCGTTACGATTTGCCGGAAGACTGCCCCGTGCTGCTCGGCGGCTATTCGCTCGCCGGTTTCTTCTCGCTCTGGGCGTCCTACCGGACGGATGCGTTCGCCGCGGTCGCTGCGGCCTCACCCTCGCTCTGGTTTCAGGGATTCATGAAGTACCAGAGGGGCAGAACCCCGCGCGTCAAGGCACTCTCCTTAAGCCTCGGCGACAGGGAGGAGACGGCCCGGAACGAGATGATGGCGAGCTGCGGCAGCTTAATGCGGCAGTACCATGAACAACTGTCGGAGCGCATGCAGCCTGGCACCCTGGTGCTTGAGTGGAATCCGGGCGGTCATTTCGACGACAACGCGAAGCGCACGGCGCGCGCCTTTTATCTCGCGGAGAAGATGCTCTCCCGCAACGCCGGAAAAGCATTGTGACAAGCGTGCCTCTGTGCTATACTGTTCTACTGAATATGTCTCTTTTGCAAGTAATATGCTAATTCAGAGAACAGATTATCCAGGAGGACGTCCAGATGGGATTTCAGGTAGAGCAGAAAGAAAACAACATGGCAGTGATTACGGTGACTGTGCCGCAGGCAGAGTTTCAGAAAGCAGTCACTGCAGCATACAACCGCGAGAAGGGCAAGTATCAGGTGCAGGGTTTCCGGAAGGGTCATGTGCCGCAGGCAGTCATTGAGAAGTTCTACGGTCAGGGCGTGTTCTTTGAGAGCGCTGTGAACAGCTGCATCAACGATACCTATCCGGAGGCGGCTAAGGAGAGCGGCCTCACGATTGTGTCCCGCCCGGAGATCAATGTGACCGAGATCGGCACGGACAAGGATCTCGTCTATACGGCGACGGTTGCGACGAAGCCGGAAGTCAAGCTCGGCCAGTATAAGGGCGTCGAGGTGCAGAAGGCGGATGCGACGGTGACCGACGAGGACCTCAACGAGGCACTGCAGAAGGAGCTTGAGAAGAACGCTCGCCTCGTGACGGTCGATGACCGTGCGGCGGAGATGGGCGACAATGTCAAGATTGATTTTGACGGCAGCATCGACGGCGTGCACTTTGACGGCGGCAAGGGTGAGAACTATCCGCTGGTTCTCGGCAGCGGCAGCTTCATCGACGGCTTTGAGGAGCAGATCGTGGGCCACAAGACCGGCGACAGCTTCGATGTCAATGTGACCTTCCCGACCGAGTATCACGCGAAGGAACTCGCGGGCAAGGAAGCAGTCTTTGCCTGCAAGCTGCTCGAGATTCAGAGAAAGGATCTCCCGGAGCTGAACGATGAGTTCGCGAGCGAGATTTCGCAGTTCGAGACCCTCGACGAGTACAAGGCGGATCTGAAGAAGCAGCTCGAAGAGGCAAAGGCAAAGAGCGCGGCGGCACAGAACGAGAACAGTGTGGTCGAGAAGGTCGTCGAGAACGCAGAAATCGAGCTTCCGGCACCGATGGTCGAGATGCAGTGCGAGCAGATGCTCGATGACTATGCGCGCCGCATGCAGTCCCAGGGTCTGCCGCTCGAGCAGTACCTGCAGTACACCGGCATGACGGTCGAGAAGCTGAAAGAGCAGTTCCGCCCGCAGGCCGAGAGAAACTTAAAGACCAGACTGGTGCTCGAGGAGGTCGTCAAGGCCGAGAACATCGCGGTCAGCGAGGAGGCGATTGACGCCGAGATTGCGAAGATGGCCGAGGCTTACAAGATTGCACCGGAGAAGATGAAGGAGTATGTCGGCGCGGAGCAGAGAGAAGAGCTGGCGATGGATTTAAAGATCCAGGAGGCAGTCGACTTCCTCGTCGCGGAGGCAAAGCTCCAGTGAAAGTCAGGAGAAATCAGATGAGTTTAGTGCCATATGTGGTGGAGGAGTCCAGCCGGGGCGAGCGGAGCTACGATATCTTTTCCCGCCTCTTAAAGGACAGAATCATTTTCCTCGATGAGGAGGTCAATGATGTGAGCGCGGGCCTCGTGGTCGCGCAGCTCCTGTTCCTCGAGTCCGAGGATCCGGACAAGGACATCAACCTCTACATCAACAGCCCGGGCGGCAGCGTGACGGCGGGCATGGCCATTTACGACACCATGCAGTATGTGAAGTGCGATGTCTCGACCATCTGCATCGGCATGGCGGCGAGCATGGGCGCGTTCCTGCTCTCCGGCGGCACCAAGGGCAAGCGCTATGCGCTCCCGAACGCGGAGATTATGATTCACCAGCCCTCCGGCGGTGCTCAGGGGCAGGAGACGGAGATCCGCATTGTCGCCGAGCAGATTTTGAAGACACGCAATAAGTTGAATGAGATTCTCGCGGCGAATACCGGGAAGGATCTCGAGGTGATTGCGCGCGACACCGAGCGTGACAACTACATGACAGCGGTGGAGGCCAAGGAGTACGGCATCATCGACGAAGTCATTGCGCATCACTGAGTAAAAGGAGAAGAGAAGAAACATGCCCAATAAGAACGGGGAACGTGTGCGTTGCTCTTTTTGTGGCAAGACGGAAGATCATGTGAGAAAACTTCTGTCGGGACCGAACGGCGTCTACATTTGCGACGAGTGCGTGGCGCTCTGCAACGAGATCCTGCAGGAGGAATTTCCGGAGGACGACGCGGCGGCGAGCGGCTTAAAAGGCGTCAACCTCCTGCGCCCGAAGGAAATCAAGACCTTTCTCGATGAGTATGTCATCGGCCAGGAGACGGCCAAGAAGGTGCTCTCGGTCGCGGTCTACAACCACTACAAGCGCATCATGTCCAATACGGACTCCGACGTCGAGATTCAGAAAAGTAATATCTTAATGCTCGGTCCGACGGGTTCGGGCAAGACCTATCTCGCGCAGACGCTGGCCAAGATTCTGAATGTGCCGTTTGCGATTGCGGATGCGACGACGCTCACGGAGGCGGGCTATGTCGGCGAGGATGTCGAGAATATCCTGCTGAAGCTGATTCAGGCGGCGGGAGATGATGTGAAACGTGCCGAATACGGCATTGTTTACATCGATGAAATTGACAAGATCACCAAAAAGAGCGAAAATGTATCTATCACCCGGGATGTCTCGGGCGAAGGTGTGCAGCAGGCGCTCTTAAAGATTCTGGAGGGCACGATTGCCTCGGTGCCGCCGCAGGGCGGACGGAAGCACCCCCACCAGGAGCTCATTCAGATCGATACAACCAACATTCTCTTTATCTGCGGCGGCGCATTCGACGGTCTCGAGAAGATTGTCGACTCCCGTCTCGGCAGCGGCGGTCTGGGCTTCAACTCCCAGGTGGTCGCGAAGAATGCGCGGGAGGTGGATGAACTCTTCCACCAGGTCATGCCGCAGGATCTTGTGAAGTACGGTCTGATTCCGGAGTTCATCGGCCGCGTGCCGATTACGGTCTCGCTGGATTTGCTCGACGAGGAGGCGCTGGTGCAGATTCTGACTGCGCCGAAGAACGCGCTGATCAAGCAGTACCGGAAGCTCTTTGAGCTCGACAATGTGAAACTCGAGTTCACGGAGGGGGCGGTGCGCGAAATCGCTCACCTCGCGCTGGAGCGAAAGACCGGCGCCAGAGGTCTTCGCGCAATTGTCGAAGACGTGATGATGGATTTGATGTACGAAGTGCCCTCCGATGAGTCCGTCGGCATTTGCACGGTCACGGAGGAGATGGTACGGCATGAGGCCGGACCGCAGATTGTGCACCGCGAGTCGAGCATTCAGAGGGATCGCGAGAAGCCCTCAAGGCCGGGCGAGATTGCCTGACGGCGCGCATATCCAAAGAAAAGAGTACAGAAACAGAATAGTGTGTGAACACGAGACTTGTGACAGGAAGGCGGGCATATGCCCGCCTTTTGAGTCATTTGCGGCACGAAGATAGGAGGAGGTCATGAGGACAAGTAGAAGATATCCTGTGGTTGCGATGCGCGCGCAGGTTGTCCTGCCGGGCGGCGTGGCTCGTTTTGACCTGAGCCGCAGCCGGACCGTCGCAGCTGTCGAGGAAGCCATGGTGCGGGACGGTCTGATTTTTCTGGTGGCACAAAAAAATCCGGAGGAGTTGGATCCGGGGGTGAGCGGCACATACCGCTACGGCACGCTGTGCCAGATTCGCTCGCTCACGCGGACCTCGCGGGATACGCGGCGCGCAATGCTGTTCGGTATACGGCGCTGCAGCGTGGAACAGCTGGTTCTGGAGGGCGATATCTACGAGGCGGAATTATATAACGCGCCGCTTCGGGAAATCGAGAAGGACAGCAAGGAGAAAGAAGCCATGCTCCGCGCGCTGAAGGGCTATTTGCAGCTCTACGCGCGGGAGGACAAGGCCTTTGCGGAGAAGTACCTGCCGCGGCTCATCTCGCAGACCGGCCTCATGCAGCTTCTCAGGGACAGCTCTTCGCAGCTCCCCTGGGCCTGGGGCACGGGGCAGCGCCTGCTCGAGTGCAATACGGGCGATGAGTTTTACGAGGTTCTGACCGGTGAACTCTCGCGCGAAATCGATGTCGTGCGGATGCGCCATGAGTATGAGCAGAAGCTTCGCGTGCGTCTCGACCGGAGCCAGCGCGAATTCATGCTGCGGGAGCAGCTTCGCATCATCGAAGAAGAACTCGGGGAGGATGCGGGCACTGCGGGCGATCTGAAAGCCTATGCGGAAAAGATTGACGCGCTGCCTGCCGGAGACGAGGTGAAGCAGGCGCTTCGCCGGGAGACTTTGCGGCTCCGGCATCTGCCGCAGGGGACACAGGAGTTTGCCCTGCAGCAGAATTACCTCGACACGGTGCTGGCATTGCCGTTTGACCGCGTCACGGAGGACACGGCGAATCTCGCCGCGGCAAAGCGCGTGCTGGAACGGGATCACTACGGTCTGGAAACCGTCAAGGAGAAGATACTGAACTGCCTTGCCGTCAGAAAGCTGAACCCGACAGCTTCGCAGGATGTACTCTGCCTCGTGGGGCCGCCCGGAACGGGCAAAACATCGATTGCCGAGAGCATCGCGCGGGCACTCGGGCGGCGCTATGTGCGCATCAGCCTCGGCGGCATTCAGGACGAAGCCGAACTCCGCGGCCACCGCAGAACCTATGTCGGTGCGATGCCGGGGCGGATTGCGGAGGCTCTCCGGCGCGCGGGCAGCAAGAACCCGCTGATTCTGCTGGATGAGATCGACAAGCTCTCGAAGGACTATCGGGGCCAGGCGGCCGTTGCGGCGCTTCTCGAGGTGCTCGACAGCTCGCAGAACCGGAGTTACCGCGATCACTATGTGGAACTGCCGATGGACCTCTCACAGGTCTTTTTCCTCGCGACGGCGAATACAACCGAGGGCATACCGGCGCCGCTCATGGATCGCATGAATCTGATTTACCTCAGCAGCTACACGGAGGCCGAGAAATTTCACATTGTGCGGCGCTATCTCCTGCCGCGGGCGCGCCGGAACGCGGGTCTCACGGCAGAGCAGTTTTCACTGACGGACGGCGCTGTCAGGACGCTGATTCGCTGCTACACGCGGGAGGCGGGGGTGCGCGGCGTTGAGCGGGAGCTCCGCGCGCTCACGGAAAAGTGCGTGAGGCAGCTTCTCTTAAAGGAGCGGGAGCGCTTCGCGATTACGGCGGGAAATCTCGAGGACTACCTCGGTAAGGCGCGCTTTCCGGCAAAACGGAGTCACCGGCGGGACGAAGTCGGCGTGGCCCACGGGCTCGCGTACACCGCGGCGGGCGGCGTGGCACTCTCGGTTGAGGTCGAGGTCAATGTCGGCAGAGGGCTCTTTCGGCCGACCGGGCAGATGGGCGCCGTGATGCGGGAGTCTGCGGAACTGGCGCTCGTGGTCGCAAGACAGCTTGCGGTAGAGCGCGGCACGCCGAGCGGCTACTTCCGCGAGCACGACTTTCACCTGCACATTCCGGCCGGGGCAATTCCGAAGGACGGGCCGAGTGCCGGCGCCGCGATGGCGCTTGCGCTGCTCTCGGCCTTCCGGCACGAGACGGTGCGCGCCGATCTCGCGGTGACAGGCGAAATCACGCTGCGCGGCCATATTCTTCCGGTCGGCGGTCTGAAAGAGAAGTTACTTGCGGCGAGACGGGAGCGCTTCACGGCGCTCGCACTGCCGTACGAAAACCGTACGGAGATTACAGCGCTGCCGAAGGAAGTTACGGCAGGATTAAAATTGTACTATATCAGAGAGTTTCGGGAACTTGCAGCGCTTGCGCTGACAGGACGGGGAGAAGAGACAGATGGAGAAGAAAGCGACAACAGTACGCCCCTCAGTGGCAGGTGCCTTTGGGAAAAAGCGGCCGAGCGTGAAGAAGGAGAGGGTGAAGAAGAAGGGAATTGAAGTTCCGCCGGCGGTGTACCGCCCCTTAATCGACGAAGACGGCAACAGTCAGATTAAGGATGCGGTGTTGCAGTTTGTGCTCGGTGTGACGAGTGCGCTGCCGGAGAGCGTTCTCCCGGAATTTGCGTTTGCCGGGAAGTCGAATGTGGGCAAGTCAAGCCTTTTAAATGCGCTTGTGAACCGCAAGGCGCTCGCGCGCACTTCGGCCCAGCCCGGTAAGACCCAGACCATCAACTTTTACCGCGTGAACGGCGCGGTCTACTTTGTCGATTTGCCGGGCTACGGCTATGCGAGCGCGAGCGAGGCGGTCAAGGCGAGCTGGGGCAAGATGATAGAGCGCTATTTGCATGAGGACAAGCAGCTCCGCGCGGTCTTCCTGCTCCTCGACCTCCGCCACGCGCCCTCGGAGAACGATGTCCTGATGTACAACTGGATCATAGATCAGGGCCTGCCGGCCGTGCTGGTCGGCACCAAGGCGGACAAGTTAAAGCGGAGCCAGCTTGAAAAGCAGAAGAAGCTGCTTCGCGAGACGTTGGGCGCACCGAAAGAGACGCCGCTGATTCTCTTTTCCTCGGTCACGAAACAGGGGAGAGAGGAACTGCTGCGTCTCGTCGCGGAGATGGCAAAGCAGGCGTCAGTCCGCCTGCAGTAATTCTTTGAGCAGCAGACGGTACACTTCGCCGGAACAGAGGGAAAAGCGGCGGCACATCTCGATGGCCTGCGCCTCCTCCGGCGCGGTGAGCTCGACCGAAAAGAGGGAGTTCTTGCCCTCGGTCACCTCGCAGTGCACGCGGTAGCCCGTCTGCCCGGCGGGGTAGTAGTCGGCGTGTACGCTGAGTTCGTTCCGGATTTGAAAGCGGTTTTCCCGGAGAAAGCGGTCGATGTCGGCGAGAATTTCGGGCGAGAGGCGCTTGCCGAAGAAGGAGAGCGTCTGCACGCCTTCTTCGGTGACCGAATAGCGGCTTGCGTTCCGGGTGCTGTGCAGCTGAATCAGGCCGGATTCGCCGAGCTCCGAGAGCGCCTGCTTCAGGGTAAAATAGCCGGTGTATTCGCGCGACAGAAAGAATTCCGAGATCATATTCTCGCTCAGCGCGACATTCACCTGCTTTAACAGATAGAGTATCATGAGCTTATAAAGTGTCATGGGTTCGGACAGCATGTGTACCTCCAATCCCGGCAAGTATAGCAAGCTTTGCAAGCAAGGGGAAGTGTGCTAAAATATCTTGCGATAAATGGAGGCACAGAGGAAGGCGATGAGAGAAAGAATCAACCGACTTGCGCGGGGCGTACTGAACTCAGAAGTGCCTGTGCTTTCCGTGCGTCCGGAGAACTTACGTCTCTCTGTGCGGCGCGGGGAGATGCTCAGCGCAGAGTTTCATGCGGACAGCGACAATGGGATACAGCTGAAGGGACTTGCGTACTCGGATGATATTCGCGTTCGGGTGCTGACAGACAGTTTCGGCGGCGTCAGAAACCGGATACGACTCACGGTGGACGCGCGTTACTTGGAAGTGGGAGATGAACTCACCGGTCGGTTGCTTCTGGTGACGGACGGCGGTGAGAAGACAATACCGTATTGTTTCACTGTGACGGACCAGCAGGGCTCGGAACTCTTGGAGCGCCTGAAAACCACAGAGGATTTTGCAAAAGTTGCGAAGACAGACCGGGAGGCGGCGCTTCGCATTTTTGCGTACCGGGAATTTTGGCGCGCACCCTTCCTGCGGGATCCGGAGCGGAGCGCGCTCTACCGCGCCTTTGCAAAGAGCCGCGATGCGGCGTGCGGCATGGATGCGTTTCTGGAGGCGCTCGGCCAGAGACAGGGCGACAGCTTCCGCGCGACTGCGGAAGTCACGACGCTGCCGAGAGCGGCGCGGAGCGGCCATGTTTTTTTGGAGAGCCGGGATATGCTGCTCTTGCCGGTGACGGTCGAAGCGCAGGCGGCCTTTCTCTTGACGCCGCAGCGCCGGATTGCGCCGGAGAAGCTCTGCGGTGCGCCGTACAGCTATCGTTTTGACATAGACCGGTCAGCGCTGCACGAGGGCAAGAATTTCGGTGCACTCCTGTTCCGGAGCGGGGAGACCGAGCAAGTGGTGCCGATTTCCCTGAAAGCGGGCGCCGCGGAACGCCGCGGATTTGCGCCGCAGAACCGGGCGACGGAATTGCGCGAGGGGCGTCACATGCTGCGCTACCGCCACGCCCACGCGTTATTCTTACTGACCGGAAGAAGAGAGCAGCTCGGCGAGGCGGAGGCAGCGCTCCGGGAAGCGGAGCACGAGAAGGAAATCGATGCGCAGCGCGCAGCGCTCTATACGGCGGAGTTGCTCGCCGCGCGCGGCAATACGGCGCGCGCGCAGCAGTATCTCGATGCGCTCGACGGGACGTTCTCCGGCATCCGCGTCGCGGGAACGGAACGCCTGAAAATGTACCTTGCGGACAGCTTAAAGAGCCTTCTCTCCGGCGATGAGCACCGGATGAACCGGACGGCCGAGCGCGTCGAGCGCGAGATTGTGCGGGAAGGCAAGGCGGAGTTGCTGCCGGCACTCCTGCTTCTATCGCCCGAATACCCGACGGCGCGCGCCGCAAAGTGGGAAAAACTCTTAAAGCACTGCTACCGGCAGGGCAGTCGGAGCGTGTATCTCTATGCGCTCCTCGCGCGCGCCTTCCGGGAGCGGCGGGAGGCGCTAACGGATTTATCGCCTGTTTCGCTTTCGGCGCTCCGCTTTCTCCTCCGGGAGCAGGCGATGACCAAGGCTGTTGCGCGGCGGGTTGCGGCGCTTGCGACCGAGACGGCGCAACAGCCCGGCGAGACACTCCGCGTGCTGCGCGCGGTCTATGAGAAACTCCCGCAGCGGGAGTTACTCGAAGTCTTTGTGCGCAGTGCGCTGCGGCGCAGGGCGACGGACCGCACTGCCTATGGCTGGTACTGCGAGGCGGTGCGCCAGGATCTCCGGATTCCGGGGCTCTATGAGGCGTTGCTTGCGAGTATGCCCGAGGATGCGGCGGAACCCTTGCCGCATGAGCTGCTCCTGTACTTTTTATTTGACAATACGCTCGGCGAGGATAGCCTGGTAAAGCTCTACCGCAAAGTCTGTGAGCGTCGATTCGAAGAGCCGGAAATCTGGCGGGAATATCGCCGCGAGATTGAGGACTTCGGGCTTCGAAAGCTGCTCGCCGGTGAGGTGAGCCGGAGCCTCGCGCCGATTTATGAGGCGCTGCTCTGGAACGGCATGATAGATGAAAAACTTGCCGCCGTGCTGCCGCGCATCCTGCAGACACAGTATGTGGCAGCGCCGCGGGCGGAGGATCGCCGCCTCGTTGCCGTCTATCCGGAACTCGAAGAAGAGGAAAAGGCGGACTTCCTGGCAGGGGAGGCGTATTTGCCGCTTTATTCGCCGCAGGCGCTGCTCCTCACCGAGGACAGCGCGGGCAATCGCCGCGCGCCGAAAGGGCTGGAGCGAAAAGCGCTCTTTGATTTGCCGCAGTATCTCGCGCAGTGCGAGGCGCTTCAGCCGGAACAGCCCGCCGTGCTGCTCTGGAAGCTCGACGAACTCTTGCAGCGCGCGAGCGAGGCAAACGAAAACTTAGACGACGAGGGCGTGCGCACGCTGCGCTTCGGCCTCGAACATATGCCGCTCGCCGAGAGCTGCAAGCGCCGGATACGCGCGGCGCTGCTCGCGAATAAGTCGCGCTGCGAGGGCTATCTGCAGCGCAGCGACAAGGCGGATTTCACCGAAAAAGAGCGGGCCGAGATTTTTTCGCTGCTCGTGCAGCGGGAAAAGTGGCAGGAGGCCTATGAACTTCTGCAGGAATATCTGCCGCGGGAGGTGGAACCGGAAGCACTGGCAAGACTGGTCTCCTACCTCGTGCAGGCGGACAAGGCGCCGTCGGACGAGTTGTTCCGCAAACTGGCGCTCGCGGTATTCCGCGCCGGAAAAGCCGACCGGGCGACACTCGGATATCTCGCGGCGCACTATAACGGCGGCATCGGCGAGATGCGCTCTCTCCTGCACGCCGTGACAGAGCAGGGCGCAGAGCCCGCGGATTTGCCGACGCGCGTGCTCGCGGGGCAGCTTTTCCTCGGCGACCGCAGCGAGATCCGCTGGGTCTTTGCCTGCTGCGAACAGCGGGGCGCCGTGGAGCGGGAACTCGCGGAGGCGTATTTCACGGTCTGCGCGGGCGAATATCTGCTCTCGGACATCCCGCTCACGGCCGACCAGGCGCGGGCCATGGAGGACTATGCGGAGCAGATGAGCAAGGTGCCGCGCCTCTATGCCTGTGCGCTGCTGCACTACTATGTGTCGCTCGATGCGCTCGGCGTGCGGGAAAAAACGTTGGCCGAACGCTTTTTACAGATGCTTTCCGAGCAGGATATTTTCCTGCCGGAGAGCAAACAGCTCGCCGGAAAGGTACGGCTGCCGGACGCGCTGCTCGAGAGATCCCTCTTTTCGTTCCGGGGCGAGGAAGGCAAGCGCTACATTGTGGAGAGCCGTGTGCTGCCCGGTGAGACGGCGTTTCGCCGCGCGGACTGCACGGAGCTTTTCGGCAGAATTTATCTGAGGAGCAGTGTGCTCTTTTCGGGCGAGACCGAGGAGTATCGCGTTCTCGACGCCGAGAGCGGCGAGGTTGTGCGGCGCACGGTGCTCCGCGAGAGCACGGAGCGCATTTCGCGCGGCAGCGCCTATGCCCGGCTGAACCGCTTCGGCGAGTTGCTCGGCGGCGCGGAGGAGGAACTTAAGGCAGAGCTCTCTGCCTATGCCGCTGCGCGCGAGGCGAGAAGCGAGCTCTTCTCCTTCGGCGCGGACAGTATGGCGTCTCTGATGACGCAGAGAGGAGCAGAGGTCGATGCAGTATCTGGGAATTGATCTCTCGAACACGGATGCGAACCTCCTGTTTGTTTCCGACGGGCGGGAGCGAAAACTCTCGCTCCGCACGGAGCTCTGCCGCGACAAGCGGGAAGACCGCTGGTACATCGATGCGGAGGCCTATGAGAAGGCGCTCGCGGGACGGGGCAGCATGGTACAGGGGCTGCTCGCCGAGAGCGAGCGGGACGGGCTCCTGGTGGCGGAGGATACCGAATACCGCGCTGTGGAACTGCTGGCGCGGTTTTTAAAGCTCGCGCGGAAGCAGGTGCTCGGAGACGAAAAAGCGGAGGAACTCCGCACGGTCATTGTGTTGCCGGATTACCGGCTCGCGTTTGTGCGGGAGCTCGCGGCGCTGTTGCCGCAGTTCGGCTTTCCGGCGGAGAGAACGCGTCTCGTAAGTCGAGAGGAGAGCTTTCTCGCCTTTATCTCGGCGGAACCGGCTCTGCTCGCCGCGGGCGAGGTGGGACTCTTTGATCTCGCGGAGAAGTCGCTCTGTTTTTATATGGCGCGTGAAAAGAAAGAAAAGGGAAGAAGCTGTCTCTATGCGGAACAGCGAAAGCTTCGCGATGCCTTTACGCTTCGCATGCTCTCGACGCCGCAGGGAGAGCACATGGCCGATCAGGTGCTGACGGTCAGTGCCGAGCGGCTTCTCCGGAATCGCCATTTCGCAAGTGTGATTCTGACCGGCGAGGGCTTTAACCGCATGAGCTGGTCGGAGGGCTTTCAGCGTGCCGTCTGCAAGGGACAGCGGAAGTTGTACCAGGAGAAGGAGGTGTTTTCGCGCGGCGGGGTCGAGGCCTGCCGTCTCGCGGAGAACAGCGGCATAGCGCCGCGCCTGATCTGTGCGGGCCGGGCGGCTGCGCAGATTTCGCTCCCGGTGAAACAGTACGGCGAAGAGCGGGAGCTGGTGCTCGTCGAGGCGGGCGAATCACTGCTCACGGCGGGCGGCAGCTTTCGTCTGCTGCCCGAAGACAGAAAAGAGCTGTTGCTCACAGTCGGCACCGGCCCGCGCGGCGCGGCGCAGACCCTCAGCGTGCCGCTTGGTTTTTTGCCGGAGCGGGAGGAGAAGAGCTGTTATGTCGATTGCGCATTCCGTTTCGGGGATGAGCGCACCGTTTCGCTGAAGCTTCGCGACGCCGGGTTCGGAGAGATTTATCCGCCGGGCGGCGAGGTGCTCGCGCAGGAGGTGGAACTGTGGGAGTAATACTGGTTGGCAGGAACAATCCGAGAGAGAGGCTCTATCTCGAGAATCTGGGCATTCATGCGGAGACCGCGGAAGAGCTCTCTTATCTGATTCTCAAATATCCGCCGCTGTTTCTCGAGGGTTTTGTCGGAGAGGCATTTTTTGCCTTTGTGGAGCGGGGCGCACTGCAGCCCGCGCTCGCGCGGGAACTCCGGAGCTACCGGGGCGAGAATGCGCGGAGCGAAGAGGTACTCGCGCGCTTTCTCGCGCGGAGCGGCTATGCGAGCCCGAGACAGCAGAGCATGTTTTTGCAGGACGCGAAGGAATATCTCGCGCTTCCCCGGGAGAGAGCCGAGTTAAAGCGGGGCGATCTCTTTTTCGCGCTCCGGAAATACGGGAAGGCGGTCGGCGCCTACGAGAGGGCGCTTGCGGACGATAAGCTGGACCGCGCCTCGAAGAGTCGCCTTCTGGACCGCGAGGGCGCGGCGCTCGCGAATCTTTTTCTCTCGGAGCGCGCGTTCGACTGTTTTCAGGAGGCCTATGCGCTCGGGCGGGACAGAAATACCATAAAGCGCATGTATTTCCTCGCGGAGACCGAGACGGACGAGACACTGAAAGCGCGTTTCCGGCGGGAACTGCCGGAGATGCGGGACAGCGAGAAAGCGCGTTGGGAGGAACAGCTGCGCGAAGTGACAACGCGCGGCGCAACGGGCAGAGAGGCAAAAGAAGTCGCAGACATTTTTGCCGAACAGGATGAGACAAAGCGCCGTGCGCGCGAAGAAAAAATCATTGCGCAGTGGCGGGAAGAATACCGGAGCATGGTCTAAAGACCGGCCCGGATGAGACAAACGCAGAGAGGACTGAATATGAAAATACTGCCGAAGACTTATACGCCCTCGGAGATTGAGGATAAGCTGTATCAGAGATGGATGGATCGCGGCTATTTCCACGCCGAGGTGGATGAAAAGAAGAAGGCGTTCTGCATTGTCATGCCGCCGCCGAATATCACGGGACAGCTGCACATGGGCCATGCGCTCGACAATACGATGCAGGACATCCTGATTCGCTTCCGGAGAATGCAGGGCTATTCCGCCCTCTGGCAGCCGGGCACGGATCACGCAGCCATCGCGACCGAAGTCAAGGTCATCGAAAAGCTCAAAAAAGAGGGCAAAGACAAGGAACAGCTCGGCAGAGAGAAGTTCCTCGAGGAGTGCTGGGCGTGGAAGGATGAATACGGCAACCGCATCATCAACCAGTTAAAGAAACTCGGCTCCTCCGCGGACTGGGACAGAGAGCGCTTCACGATGGACGAGGGCTGCTCGGAGGCCGTGAAGGAGGTCTTCCTGCGCCTCTATGAGAAGGGCTACATCTACCGCGGCAGCCGCATCATCAACTGGTGCCCGGTCTGTCAGACCACGATTTCCGACGCGGAAGTCGAGCATGTCGACAAGGACGGCTTCTTCTGGCACATCAAGTACCCGATTGTCGGCGAAGACGGCGCCTTTGTCGAGATTGCGACCACGAGACCGGAGACCCTGCTCGGCGATACCGCCGTTGCGGTGAACCCGGACGATGCGCGCTACACGGCGCTGGTCGGCAAGATGTTAAAGCTTCCGCTCACGGACCGCGAGATTCCGGTCATCGCGGACAGCTATGTGGATCCCGAATTCGGAACCGGCTGCGTGAAGATCACGCCGGCGCACGACCCGAACGACTTTGAGGTCGGCAAGCGCCACAATCTGCCGGAAATCACGATTTTAAACGACGATGCGACGATTCGCTGCCCGGGTTCGCCCTATGACGGGATGGACCGCTACGAGGCGCGGAAAGCGATGGTCAAGGACCTCGAGGCAGCGGGGCTCCTCGTGAAGGTCGTGCCGCACAGCCACGCGGTCGGCGTACACGACCGCTGCAAGACTGTCATTGAGCCGATGATCAAGCCCCAGTGGTTTGTGAAGATGGAGGAGATGGCAAAGCCGGCGATTGCGGCGCTGAAGAGCGGCGAGCTCAAGTTTGTGCCGGAGAGCTACGGCAAGACTTACTTAAACTGGCTCGAGGGCATTCACGACTGGTGCATCTCCCGCCAGCTCTGGTGGGGTCACCGGATCCCGGCTTATTACTGCGACAAGTGCGGCGAAGCGGTCGTGGCGCGCGAGATGCCGCAGACCTGTCCGCACTGCGGCGGCCACAGCTTCCGTCAGGAAGAGGATACGCTCGACACCTGGTTCAGTTCGGCACTCTGGCCGTTCTCGACCCTCGGCTGGCCGAGGGATACGCCGGAGTATCGCTACTTCTACCCGACCGATGTGCTCGTGACCGGCTATGACATCATCTTCTTCTGGGTCATCCGCATGGTCTTCTCCGGCATCGAACAGACCGGCAAGCTGCCGTTCCACACAGTGTTGATTCACGGACTGGTGCGCGATGCGGAGGGCAGAAAGATGTCCAAGTCGCTCGGCAACGGCATCGATCCGCTCGAAGTCATTGACCGCTACGGCGCGGACGCACTGCGCCTCACGCTGATGACCGGCAATGCGCCGGGCAACGACATGCGCTTCTACTGGGAGAGAGTGGAAGCCGCGCGAAACTTTGCGAATAAGATCTGGAATGCGGCGCGCTTTATCGAGATGAATCTCGGCGAGACCATGCCGGCGGAGCCCGCGGCATCGGCGCTTCTTCCGCAGGACCGCTGGGTGCTGCATCAGCTGAACCGTCTCACCGGAGAAGTTACCGAGAACCTCGAGAAGTTCGAGCTCGGCATTGCCCTCCAGAAGGTCTATGACTTTATCTGGGAGGAGTTCTGCGACTGGTACATCGAGATGGTGAAGCCGCGCCTCTGGAACAAGGAGGATCCGACCCGCGAGGCGGCGCTCTGGACGCTCCGCGAGGTCTTAAGCCGCGCGCTGAAGCTGTTGCATCCGTTTATGCCTTTCATCACCGAGGAAGTGTTCTTAAGCCTCAACGAAGAGGACAGCATCATGGTCTCGCCCTGGCCGGTCGAAGAAGCGCGTTTCGTGTTCCCGGAGGATGCGGCCGAGGTGGAGCGCGTCAAAGACGCGGTCCGTGAAATCCGCCGCATCCGCACGTCGATGAATGTTGCGCCGGGACAGCAGGCGGAGGTTTTTGTGGTCTCCGAGGACGAGGCTGTGCTCGACAGCTTCCGCCGCGCGGAGGATTTCTTCCGCGTACTCGGTCGCGCTTCGGAGGTGAAGCTCCAGAAGGACAAGACCGGCATTCGGGAGGATGCGGTCTCGGCCGTTATCCCGGGCGCTATGATTTACATTCCGTTTGCGGATCTCGTCGATGTCGAGAAGGAGAAGGAGCGCCTCGCGAAGGAAGAGGCGCGGCTTGAGAGCGAGATTGCCCGTGCGGACGGTATGCTCCGGAACGAAAAGTTCCTCGCGAAGGCACCGGCCGACAAGGTCGCTGCTGAGCAGGAGAAGCGGAAAAAATACGAGGAAATGCTGGAAAAAGTGCGCGAGCAGAGAAAGATGCTCGGCGCATAACGAGGGAAAACGATGGCGGAAGAGAGGCGTTGCCCCGATGATTTGCCCATGTGGGGCGAGAAGAAGACTTCCGTACCGGAAGTCAGGGCATTTTTAGATGCGCTCGGCGAGCCGGACCGCACGTTCCGGGTCATTCACGTCGCGGGGACCAACGGCAAGGGTTCTGTCTGCGCCTATCTGACGGAGGCACTGCGCCGCGCGGGATACCGTGTCGGCACCTTTGTCTCGCCGCATCTCGTGGATATACGGGAGCGCATCTTAATCGACGGGAAGATGGTCTCTTCGGAAGCCTTTCGGGCAGCCGCGGAGACGGTGAAGCGCCAGGGGGAGGCAGAGGTACGGGCCGGCCGGAATTTTCCCGCCTACTTTGAGTATCTCTACTACATGGCCATGCTGCTCTTCCGGGAGGCGGGTTGTGAAGTTGTCGTACTTGAGACCGGACTCGGCGGAAGGCTCGACGCGACCAACAGCTGCGCGCCCTGCCTCACCGTGCTGACCAGCATAAGCCTGGATCACATGCAGTATCTCGGCGACACGGTCGAGAAAATTGCGGCGGAAAAGGCGGGCATCATTAAGAAAGGCGTTCCGGTGGTCTATTTGGACGCCGTGCCTTCGGTCGCTGACATCATTGCGGCGAAGGCGCGGGAGATGCAGGCACCTGCCTATCCGGTCGCGCCGGACCCCGCGGACACGCGCTTTGCTTTTCTGCCGGCTTCGTATCAGCGGGAAAATGCGGCGCTCGCCGCAAAGGCGTTTCAGGTCTTTTCGGAAGGAGAGACAGGGGACGCGCGGCGGCGTACGACGGCCGTCTCCTTTCCGGAGGCTGTTCGCGCGACGGTCTGGACGGCACGCATGCAGGAAATATATCCCGATGTGTTTCTGGACGGCGCGCACAATGCGGACGGCGTGCTGCGGATGGCGGAGGCCGGGGCAGCGCTTGCGGCAAAGCGCGGCAAGAAGCCGCTCCTGTTAACTTCGTCCGTGCAGGACAAGGAGCTCTCTGCGATTGCGGAGACCTTTGTGAAAGTCCTGCATCCGGCTTGCATTTATCTCGCGCCGCTTCACACTTCGCGCGGAACGGAAGTGCACGCGCTCGCGGACATCTACCGCAATGCAGGGGCGACCGCGGTGAAGACCTACGGGAGTGTCGGGGAAGCCCTCCGGCAGGCGAGAGGGGAGCAGGCGGAGGACGCGATTTTATTCATCGCGGGCTCGCTCTATCTGGCAGGTGAAATTTTGGCGGAGGAAAGCAAATGATTAATTTTGACGAGGAGATCCGGAACTATCGCTCGAGCCTTGAGATTTCGGCGGTGGAAGATGCGATTGTGCGGAGCGATCTCACGGATATGAAGGATATTTTGATGGAGCTCTTAAAGCGGAGCGGAGAGACAGAAGCATGAATGTACTGGAGCGCAGCGTTCGGGCGGCCAACAGCTGCTACAATCGCGGCCTGCAGCTCGCGAGACAGAGGGATTTATCCGGGGCGGTGCCGTACTTAAAGCGCGCCCTGGAGCTCAACAAAGATCTGACGGATGCCAGAAATCTCCTGGGACTCATTTTCTATGAGATGGGAGAGGTCGGCGATGCGCTCGTGCAGTGGGTCATCAGCATTGACCTCCGGACCGAAAACAACCGCGCGGTCTTTTATCTCGACGATGTCAGACGGCGCGGCGGGCAGCTCGCTTCGTTCTCGAAGATGATTGAGCGCTACAATGTGGCGCTTGAGGCGGCGAAAAACGGCAATTACGACACGGCGATTCATCAGCTCGCCGGTATCGTCGCTCAGCATCCGAACTATGTGCGGGCGGGGCTCCTGCTCTCGCTCCTCTATATCGAGGCGGGCGATTATAAGCGGGCGGATCACTATCTCAAACTGGTGCGGAAAACCGACCGCATGAACCAGACGGCGGTGCGCTATGCGGATGCCGCCGAGCAGGAGAAGCGGCGCATCCAGAAAAAGCAGGATAAGCCCAGAGAGGAAATCGACAACGGCTCCAGAACCTATTCGCACCGGGAGATGTCGGACGACGAGGTTCTGATTCCCTCGACTTACCGCGAGAGCACGGGCTGGCAGACCGGCCTGAACATTGCCATCGGCCTCTTAATCGGCGCGGCGGCGGTGATTTTTCTCTATATGCCGACCAAGCGGGCCGAGCTGAATTCGAGTCATAACGCGGAGCTCCGGGAGATGGACCGGAAGCTCGCCTCCGCAAACAGCGCGCTCCGCGACATTGAGGTGAATCACAGCAGCGCGGAGGAGGAGAAGAGTGCGCTCCAGAGTCAGGTCGACATGCTGACAGAGGGCGAAAACAGCAAGCTCTCGCAGTACCAGAAGCTAGCGGGCATTCTGAACGACTTCCGGAACAACGACTACGCGCATGCGGCCGAGCTCTACGCGACCCTCGATGTGTCTCAGCTCACCGACATCGACGACGGCAGCGGCGTCTCGGTGCAGCAGATTTATCAGTCGGTCGCCGGAAAATTGAACAGCGAGGGGTACTTAAGCCTCTACAGCCGCGCCGAAGTGCAGTTCCAGGCGGGCAATTACCGGGCAGCCATCGATCTCTACGACAAGGCGCTCGCAATCAATCAGAATTACGAGCCGGCGCTCTTCCGGAAGGCCATGGCCTATAAGGCGCTCGGAGACACGGAGAACGCGAATACCTTTTTTGCGGAAGTCATATCGCGCTTCCCGGGCACAGAACTCGCGAGACAGGCGGAGAGCGAGAAAACGCAGTAAAACGCTGTGTAAAGAACAAACAGAGAAAAAGAACAAAAAGAATAAAAGACCCGAACCCTTCGGAGGGTTCGGGTCTTTGCTTGCGGGTGCGTGTTTTCAGCAGGCGCTAAGCTGTATAGGTGTGAGCTTTCCGTCCCGCTCGACACAGGTCAGCGTTTCGGCGCTGTCGGGTGTCAGGCTGCCGCCCGATAGCTCGGTCAGCGCGGCGAGAAAGCGCGCGCTGTCCTCTGCCCGAAAGAGGAGACAGAGGGACACTTCCGCGAGAAAGTCGAGGGAGAGCACAGTGCCCGCGCAGTCCTCGGCGAGGCGGGACACTTTTCCGTAGAGCCCGTAGTCGACGGTCAGGGAGAGCCGCACGGCAGGCAGCAATTCCGCAATGACAGCCTGTTCAAGCGCGCCCTTGGCCGCCGCCGTATAGGCGCGGACCAGACCGCCGGTACCGAGCTTGATGCCGCCGAAGTAGCGCACCACCGTAATCAGCGTGTTGCGGAGCGAAGCCGCGCGGAGTAAATCCAGCATGGGGAGCCCCGCAGTCTTTGCAGGCTCCCCGTCATCCGAGGATTTCTCAACGGGCGGGTTTCCGTCGAGTATGTAGGCGTAGCAGACATGACGGGCGTCATAGTGCTGTTTTCTGAGCCCGGCGAGTATCTCCGCGACTTCTTCCTCGCGCCGCACGCAGAAGCTCTGGGAGAGAAAACGGGATTTCTTTTCCTCAAATTCGCCCCGGGCGCCTTTCAGCAGGGTGTTGAAGTTTGTTTCCGACATAAGACCTCCTTGGACGGTGAAGGGGATTGGTTTCGCTGTGCGCAGATGCTTGTTAAGAGCATACCATGAAATGCAAACTTGTTTACAGAAAAGGCGGGAATCATGGCGATAGCATTTTTGTGATAGAAAAAAGAGGGCTTGCATCCTATTCAATGCGAAAGGAAAGAAAAAACGTAAGCACAGTACTTGTACAGGCTAACCGGAAATAAAAACGAAATAAAAATGAAATAATTTATGTAGAAATAATTGACTATTTATTAAGAGTAGAGCAAAATATAGATGATTTACTATGGAGGAAGTATCCGAAACGGGGAGGAGAGTATATGAGAAGAAGCAGGAACTGGTCAAAGCGTCTGCTGGCCGGAGTGCTCAGTGCGGCGATGGTCGCCCTGAACATTTCGACGGCGACGCCCGCTTTCGCAGCGCCGTCTGCCGAGGAGTACCGGGAGGATGCCGAGCTCATCAATGACCTCGCGCTTCCGAAGGACGTACAGCGGCAGCTGGCGCAGAAGGGCAGCGCAAGCCCCTCCGATGCGGCGGCGAAGGAAAAGAAGGCAGAGGATCTGACTGCCGGTTCCGCGCGCTGGGGCACGCCTTCCAATGCGGCGAAGGTACTGCACACGCAGCTGGACGGCGTCGAGATTGAAGTCAGCGCTCCGGCCGGTGTGCTCCCGGAGGGCGCAACGCTGAAAGCGCGGAAACTCAGTGAAGAGGAAGAGAAGGAAGTGCTCGAAAAGATTAACGAGCACGCTGAGGCGGCGGGCAAGTCCGCAACGACCCAGTTCCTCTGCGACCTCACGGTTTTGAATGCGGAGGGCGAGGAAATTCAGCCCGACAACACGAAAGGCACCCTTGCAGTCTCCTTTCGCAATGTCACAATTGTTTCGGCGGCGAGCGCCGAGACGGGTACCGATGGAGCGGAAGTTGAACAGAACGCTGTCTCCGTCCTTCACATCGACGAGGCGAACGAGAAAGTTGATACTCTCCGCGAGGGACTCAATGAGAATCTGCCGGTCTTACAGGCTGCGGCTAAGCACTTCTCGCCGTTTGCGGTGGTCAATTACACGCCGACCTCCGCGACGCCGTTGCCGCTCTCGGTCGCATTTAAGCGCCTCGACTACGACAACGACAGCCGTCTGGCTTACAAGTTAAAGGATGTGACGGTCACCGACACACCCGGAAACGGCATCACCTCGATGAATTTCCAGGTCGATACGGGCAGCATTGAGCTCCTCAGCACACCGACCGGTGTTCAGACCTTTACGGACATTCTCAGTGCGCACAAGTTCTACCAGATTATTTTCCCGACGGCGCTTACACCGGCGGACGCGCAGACTTTTATCGAGAACAACCTTAAGTTCCACCTGCCGAGCGCAGGGGCAACGCAGCAGGTCAAGATTACGCTCGGAAACGGCGCAAACAACCTGCCGACCGGTGCGACTATCACCAAGACAATTATTCCGAATCCGGTCGCGGGCGACGGCGCAGAGCACTATTATATGTATGTGGAGCCTGTGGCAAACACGGAAATCAGCTGGGCAGAGAGCTATAATCTCGCGAAATCCTATAAGCTGAACGGTATGCAGGGTTATCTTGCGACCATTACGTCACGACCGGAAGATCAGACCCTGGATAACATTACCATGAAAGGTGCTTGGTCCGGTGGCGCACGTATTGAAGGTGTCAATGATGCGTCGAGCGTGCCGAACTGGTACGATAACAGCGCTGCGGGCGTCACAGGTGTTTTCTCCAACCTGCTGCAGCACGGAAACACAGCGGGTGGTAGCTGGCATCAGTGGAGATGGCAGGACGGCCCGGAGACAAACACGGAATTTTATGAAGCCAACGGACGCGGTGCGATTAATGGTGCCTACACGAATTGGGGTCCCGGACAGCCGGACTCCGCGATGATGGGAGGAACAAACTATCGAGAAGGCTTTATGCAGGTTCACCATGGTACCGGCACATGGAACGATTTGCCGAACCTGAATAACTGGCACCCGGCTATCTATGTCTTTGGTTTCTTTGTTGAGTTCAGTTCCTATAATCAGAATGCAACTACAACCGACCAGTCGATTCCGCTCGTCACGAGCGATGTCGCCTATGTGGAAGTGGGCGGCCAGAAGCACTACTTCAGCAACCTCGACGACGCAATTGCCTGGTCGAACCAGAACGGCAATCCGCCGATTACGCTGACCAACAACACGGTTGTGACCCAGAATATCCCGGCGGGTGTCGTGATCAATACGAACGGCAAGACCCTCGGTGTTCCGGCGGGCAGCAATGTCACGAACAACGGCACGATCAATGTGACCGGCGGCAGCTCCTTCCTCGTGCAGGGATCGAACGGCGGCTTCACCAACGCGGGCAGCGGCGCGGTCAATGTGCCGCTCACGATAAAAGTCAATCCGCGCACCGTGACGGCGACCGAGCCCCTCACCTGGAATCCGTCCGATGTGACAGTGACGGGCCTCATCGGCAGCGACCGCGTGACGGATGTCACCGTGAACTTTGACAACAGTCAACCGGTTGCGACCGCGACGACGGAGAATGCGACGCCGCTCGCACCGACGCGCTTTGTCAATGGCGTTACAGGCAGCGCGGCAATCGGTACCTATACGATTACCTATGTTCCGGGTCCGGTGACCCGGAACCCGCACCACTATACGGTCAAGTTTGTCGCAAGCGCACCTATGGGTCAGACGGCGACCGGCACCATGGTGGATCAGACCATCACCGGCAATGCAGCTGCAAATCTGACGAACGGCTTTGCGGTGGACGGCTATCGCTTTGTGAACTGGAGCGCTTCGAACGGCCGGACCTATGCGGACGGTGATATGCCGACTTTGCTGGCAACGCAGAACGGCGCAGTGGTCACCATGACCGCAAACTGGGACGCAATCAGGTATAATGTGCAGTATACGGACAATGTGGATACGAGCTCTATCACTGCATCACAGGCAGACAACCCGAACTATATGACGTCTTATTCTGTTTGGGATCCAGACGTTGCGCTCCTGCCGGTGACTTGGCCCGGGTACAACTTTGAAGGTTGGTACGATAATCCGGCGTTCACGGGAAGTCCGGTCACAACTTTGTATACCAAGGAAGCACCGGCGAGAGATAGGCACTACTACGCGAAGTGGAGCATCAAGACCTATAACCTCAGCTATCACCTGAACGATTCCGTGCCCCAGCCGGCATACAATCAGGATTGGGGATTCACGAGCTATACGGCCGAAGACGCGGAGTATCCCTTCTTTGGGGCGATTCGTCCGGGGTACAATTTCCTCGGTTGGTTTACGGATGCGGCGCTTACTATGCCCGCTCCGGCAACGCTGGATCCGATGGAGGGTGATACGAATCCGACAGATCTCTACGCAAAGTGGAGTGCGCCCCTGCCGTATTCAATCACCTATGTGCTGAACGATACGACGCCGGCGGGTCATCCGGCAAGCAATCCGGCGGTCAACCCGGGCGGCTTTGATGTCACGAATCCGGTCATCACCCTGCAGGCACCGACCCGCACGGGTTACACCTTCCTCGGTTGGTATTGGAACGAAGGTCTCACAATCCCGATTTCTACGATTGACCCGGCGAGAGCAGAGGATTACATGGTCTACGCAAAGTGGAGCGCGCCGAATGCCTATACCGTGCAGTGGACGCTGAATGACACGCTTCCGACGGGACTTCCGGCGGCAAACCCGAATGCTGCGCTCACGAGCTACACGGTTGAGGACGCGGATTACACCCTGCGCCCGGCAACCCGCACCGGCTATACCTTTGAGAACTGGTATGACAATGCGGCGCTCACCGGCACGCCGGTCACGACGCTTCACACGATGGATGCGGAAGATAAGCACTACTACGCAAAGTGGGGCAATGCGCTGAGCTACCCGATCACATATGTGATGAACGATACGGCGACCAGCCCGGCAAGCGCGGTCACCCCGAATTCCTACACGGTTGAGGACGCGGACTTTGCGCTCGGTATTCCGACCCGGAACGGCGCGACCTTCCTTGGCTGGTATGACAATGCAGCGCTCAGCGGCGCGCCGATCACGACGCTTCACACCGCGGATGCGGCGGCAAAGACCTACTACGCGAAGTGGCAGCTGACAAGCTACACCATCAACTATAATCTGAACCCGGGAAGCGGCATCGGTACCCCGACCAATCCGGCTTCCAATGTGCCGAGCTTTGCGGTGGAAGACGATGTGCAGCTTGCGCCGCCGGTGCGCCGCGGCTACACGGGAAGCTGGAACTTGAACGGTCAGACCGTGACAAGCATTCCGGCAGGTACGACCGGCCCGCAGAACCTGACGGCAAACTGGACGCTCAATCACTACAACATCACTTACGATACCGGTGAGACAGCGAACAGCCCGGTGAAGGGGCTTGGCACGCTTCCGAGCACCTACACCATTGAGGATGCGACTATTACGCTGCCCACCCCGAGCCGTGTCGGCTACACCTTCAGCCATTGGGAGAAGGCAACGGCACCGGGTGTCGTTGACAATCAGATTCTTTCCGGAAGCGACGGCGACGTGGCGTTCAAGGCAGTTTGGGAGCCCATTCGCTACCGCATCACCTACGATACCGCAGGCGGTGTCAACGATGCCGCAAACCCGACCAGCTTCACGATTGAGGACGAGATCAACCCGAACGGCGCTGTGAAGCAGGGCGTTAAGTTCTGGACCTGGCAGGTTGTCGGCGGCAAGTTCCTGAACACGATTCCGGCAGGCACCACGCATGACGTTGCCCTGGTTGCGGTTTACCAGAAGGATCAGGAAGGCGAGAACATCGGTGGAAGCGGCGGAAGCGGCGGTGGTGGCGGTGGTGGCGGCGGCAGCCGCAGCGGCGGACATCGCGGCAGCGTGACCCCGAACAATGTCACGGCAAGAACGACCGCGGCAACACAGCCGAGCAACACGCAGCCGAACACCGCACCGAGTAAGGGCGATGACAAGCAGCAGATTACCGAGCCGAGTCCGCAGAAGAACGCGGCTACGCTTGATAAGGGCAACGCGCTGTCGCAGGACGGCAGCAAGAGAGCAACGAACCGCGGCACGGCAGTCAACACCAACAAGGGCAGACTTCCGAAGACCGGTGAGGCACCGTTCGCACCGAATGTTGCGGGCACTCTTGCGGGACTTCTGCTCGGCGCATACGTGCTCTGCGGCAGAAGAAGAAAAGAGCAGTAAGAATTTGATTCGGGTCTGCGCAAAACGGACCGAAGGGACTGTGCGAAAGCACAGTCCCTTTTTGCGTTCGCTGGAGTTCGGACGGGGTACGTGCTATAATAGAATGAACCATCGAATTTTGTTTGAAGGAGTGCCCAGTGGATTTTGGAAGAAATTCCGTGGAGCGCGCGCTGCAGGACAAGGACGCGCACCGGAGCAAACTGAAAAATCTGATCTCTCTCACGGCAGTCCGCGTGGTGCTCATGCTGCTGCTCTTGATTGCCGCAATCGCGGTGTCCTTTGTGCTCGGCGCGATTCGCGGCATTGTGGATTCGGCGCCGGAGCTCAAGCCGGACAGCATTGCCCCGATGGGCTTTGCGACTTCGGTCTACGATGCGACCGGAAATCAGGTGGAGACTCTGGTCATGGCGGGCTCGAACCGCGAAGAGGCGACTTATGAGGAATTGCCGAAGAACCTGATTAACGCCTTTGTCGCGATTGAGGACGAGAGGTTCTGGCAGCACAACGGCGTCGACACGCGCTCCATTATGCGCGCGGTCGTCGGTGTGATTCGCGGGACTTCGAGTTCGGGCGGCGGCTCGACCATCACCCAGCAGCTCATCAAAAACAATCTCTTCAACGGCGGCCGGGAGAAGAGTTTCGGCGAGAAGCTGACTCGAAAAATTCAGGAGCAGTACCTTGCGATGAAGCTCGAGCGCATCATGAGCAAGGAAGTTATTCTGACAAACTACCTGAATACCATCAACCTCGGCAGCAATGCGCTCGGCGTAAAAGTGGCTTCGCGCCGCTACTTCAACAAAGAGGTCAAGGATTTGACGCTCTCGGAGTGCACCGTGCTCGCCGGCATCACCCAGAACCCCTCGCGCCTAAACCCCATCTCGGGGAGGCAGGCGAACGAGGAGAAGCGGAAGGTGATACTTCGCTATATGCTGCGGCAGGGTTACATCACCAAGGAGGAGCAGGAGGCGGCACTCGCGGACAATGTCTACGACCGCATTGAGAACGCCGATCTGGTTTCCAAGGAAAAGGCGACCCACACCTACAGCTACTTCACCGACGAGCTTGTGAGCCAGGTGCAGCAGGATTTGAAGGACAAGTTCGGCTATACCGACACGCAGGCGCATAATCTTCTCTACAGCGGCGGTCTCTCGATTTACACGACCCAGGATCCCGCGCTGCAGGCGATTGTGGACGGTGAGATCAATAACCCCGCGAACTATGCGGTCACCAAATATGCGCTCGAATACCGCCTCTCGGTGAAGCGCGCAAACGGCGAGGTGCAGAATTACAGCGAGCGCAACGTGCTCGCAAACAAGGGGAAAGACTTTGACGGTCTGTACCGGACAGATGCCGAGGCGAAGGCAGATGCCGAGGCTTTCCGGGCGAGCGTCGTGAATCCCGCCGAGGATCAGATCGTCGGCGAGAGCCTGCACATTATCCTCGAGCCGCAGGATTCGTTTGTGCTGATGGAGCAGAGCACGGGACAGGTCAAGGCGCTCTCGGGCGGCCGCGGCGAGAAGACCGTTTCGCTCTCCTTAAACCGCGCGACGGATTCTTACCGCCAGCCGGGTTCGACCTTCAAGGTCTTGTCCGCGTTTGCGCCGGCCATCGACGCCTGCGGGCAGACGCTCGGCTCCGTCTACTACGACGGCCCCTATGAGGCAAACGGCAAGCAGTTCCGGAACTGGTACGGCGACGACAACTATCTCGGCTGGTCCAGCATCCGCGACGGCATCATGTACTCGATGAACATTGTCGCGGTGCGCTGCCTCATGGAAACCGTGAGCCCGCAGCTCGGTGCGGAGTACAGCAAGAAGTTCGGCATCACGAGCCTCACGGACTCGGACTATAACCCGGCCATGGCGCTCGGCGGCCTCACCAAGGGCGTCAACAACCTGGAGCTCACGGCGGCCTTTGCGGCAATCGCAAACCAGGGTGTCTACACGAAGCCGGTGTTCTACACCAAAATTCTGGATCACAACGGCAAAGTGCTCCTCGAGAATAACCCGGAGCAGCACCGCGTCATCAAGGACTCGACCGCCTTTCTGCTGACGGATGCGCTGCAGCAGTCCATGCTGCCGAACCGCAAATTTGCGAGCAGCGGCATCAATGTCAATACGACGAGCACACGCGCCAAGCCCTCGAACATGAGCAGCGCCGGCAAGTCCGGCACCACGAGCAACAACGTGGATGTCTGGTTTGTGGGCTTCACGCCCTACTATACGGCGGGCATCTGGGGCGGTTGCGACGACAACCAGCCGCTCACGGACGGCAACGGCGGCAATTCCTTCCACAAGGACATCTGGCGGAAGATTATGGAGCAGGTGCATCAGGGCAAGCCGGATCCGGGCTTTGTGATGCCGGACAGCATTGTGACCGCCGACATCTGCCGGAAGTCCGGCAAACTCCCGGTCAAGGGCGTCTGCAGCAACGACCCGCGCGGCGATGCGGTCTACACCGAATTCTTTGCGCGAGGTACCATTCCGACCGAGATGTGCGACAAGCACACGACCATGTCGGTCTGCTCTGTCACAGGGCTCTTGCCGACGCCGTACTGCCCGACTACGAGCCGCGTCGTGATGGTGGTGCCGGATTCGGAGGTCGAGACGGATGATTCCCGCCTGACGCCGCAGAGACGCTGTAATATTCACACATCCGCGGTCATCTTCCCGCCGTCCCGCACGCTCACGCCGGACGATGAAATCGGCATTCCGGGTCTGAAACCGGGCGACACGAAGAAGACGGATGAGAGCACGGCGGAGGATAAGAAGGGCAACGGCAAGGTGCAACCGAAGAAAGCGAAGGAGAGCACCGCAGCGCCGAAAAAGAAAGCGCCGAAGGTCACACCGCGAAAGAAAAAGAAAAGTTGAGACAGGAAGCGAGAAATCGATTTTTGCTACACAAACGGATGTCACCGCCTTTTACGCGGGAGGTGACATCCGTTTTTTGCGGCTTGTTCCGGAAAAAGAGAAAAAGGCTGGGCAAAATAAAAAAAAATCTGAGAAACTGTGACCTTGGAGAGACGGGAACCGTCTGATAGGATGAGAACAGGAAAAAGTCCTGCGGGAAAAGCAAGAAAGGATGCGACAGAGATGAAGAAGAGACTGATGACGGCGGCGCTTATGTTGAGTGTGATGCTCGCAGCTTGCGGACAGGGAAAGGCACAGGCGAGTACGGCTGCGGAGAGCGGCACGGAAACAGAGACCAGAGAAAGTGATGATATCCTGACGGGCGGCTGGAGCGCCAACCAGGGGAGTCTCGCACCGGCGGACAATGCCGACGCGATGAAGGCCTTTACTGCGGCTGTGGAGGGGATGACGGGCTACAGGTACGAGGTGCTTGCCGTGCTGGGCTCGCAGCCGGTCGCAGGGACGAATTACGCTTATCTCTGCAAGGGCACTGCGGTGGTGCCGGATGCAACCTCCGCGTATCTCCTGGTGGATGTCTATGCGGATTTGGACGGCAAGGCAGAACTCCGCGGGACCAAAGAACTGCTGCCCGCCGCAGCGGCCGGAATGACGGCAGAGTGGAAGTATAACAGCGGAGACAGCGACCCGCAGGCAAATCCCGCGGTACAGGAGGTGTTTGAGGCAGCGCTCACAGGCAAGGTGGGCAGCGTCTATGAACCGTTTGCGTACATCGGCGGCGCGGGCGAGCCGGAGAACAGCTATACGCTTCTCTGCGGCAACAGAGCTGTCCCGAATGCGGACAGAAGTTTTTGCCTGCTGACCGTTCGGAAAAAGGCGGACGGCAGCGCCGAGGTGCGGGATACAGAAAAACTGGAGCTCGGCACGGAGCTTCCGTCCGCAAGCGAAGAACAGAAGAAGTAAAGGTGGCACATGGAAGACCGGGCGATTGTCGCGCTCTATGCGTTGGACCGCTACGATGCCATGCACGCGGAGAAGCGGGGGCGGCGGCCTGCCTCGTGCTGCTCATCGGGGTACCGCAGTATCTTCGATACCATGCCGGGACAGAACAAAGCGGTGCTGTCATGCAGACCGGTACCCCCTGGCAGGAAGTCGCGAGTGTTGCGGAGGCAGAGGCGCTGACCGGCTTCGGCCTCGTGTTACCGGAGGCCGAAGCCCCCTATACCGAGGTGCTGATTCGCGTTCTCAATCGAGAAGTCATCAGTGTCGCTTACATGCGTGAGGACAGCGGGGAAATCGGCTACGAGCTCCGGAAAGAGAAGGGGGAGACCGACCCGAGCGGAGATTTTAACGAGTATGCGGAAACGACAGAAAAGCGCGTTGACGGCATAAATGTCACGCTTCGCGGTGAAAACGGGCGCTGGTCGCTCGCGACATGGACGAGAGACGGCTATTCGTATTCCGTCGAAGCACAGGCAAATCCGATGACCGAGGAAGAACTGTCGGAGCTGGTTAAGAACGTGCGCTGAGCGCGGTAAGAAGAGAAAAGAGAGAGGCGGGGGCCTCTCTCTTTTTTATCCGGGAAAGCAAAGGGAGAAGCGTGGAAAGGATTCTGTGGAGTGAGGACAGTGACAGGAAAGGAAGGTGTGCGTATAATAAGGATGAGGTGTCAGTAGTTGTTTCATAAGATGAATGTTAAAAAGAGAGAGTCTATGATAAAAAAATTGATAAAACGCAGGCAAATGAGAATCGCACCTGAACGCTTGATTCCCTTGAGTTTTTTGTTAGCCATTATCTTGGGAACGCTTCTGTTGATGCTTCCGTTTGCGACAGCGGAGGGAGAGAGTACAGGGATTTTGACAGCGCTGTTTACGGCAACGACATCTGTGTGTGTGACGGGGCTTGTGGTTGTGGACACATATGCGCACTGGAGTCTTTTCGGGCAGATGGTCATTCTGTTGCTGATACAAATCGGAGGACTCGGTGTCGTTGCGGTCGGGGCGTTGTTTATGTTGATGGGGAAAAAGAAATTTACGCTCGGAGATCGGAAATTGCTGGGTGGTGCGCTGAATATTGAGCGAAATAGGGGACACTTGGCATTCCTGTTGCGAGTATTTAAAGGGACTTTTTTGCTTGAAGGTATGGGCGCCCTATTCTATGCAAGCAGGTTTATACCGAGGTACGGTATTTTGAAAGGTTTGTGGGCAGCTTGTTTTCAGTCTGTTTCTGCATTTTGTAATGCGGGGATGGATGTCACAGGCCCAAACAGTATGATGGAGTTCAGGGATTCGCCTTTCCTCATGTTTACCACCATGCTACTCATTATTCTGGGTGGAATCGGCTTCGTTGTGTGGTTTGATGTAGTCGATGGCATCAAGCAGGGCTTCCGTCATCGTTTGGGACCGGTCACAACGGTGAGACGGTTTCCGGAGCATACGAAATTGGTACTTCTTGTCACCGCAATACTGATTATTACCGGTGCTATCGGAATCATGGCAGCAGAATTTAACAATCCGGGAACCATCGGAGATATGAATTTGTGGGACAAATTCTGCAACAGTTTGTTTCAATCTGTAAGTTTCAGAACTGCGGGATTTGCGTCGGTACCGCAGGAAAAACTGACAGAGATTTCTTGTTTGATAGGATACATTTTAATGTTTATCGGAGGTTCTCCGATAGGAACCGCAGGCGGCGTCAAGACGGTTACTGCTTTTCTGGTTTTCATGAATGCGTACTCCTATATTAACGGAAGAAAAGAGACAGTGATTTTTCATAGAAGCGTATCGGCAGAGATGATGAGAAAAGCCGCGGCCATTGTAGCGGTCAGCGCTTCGGTCTTACTCACGATGACCGTGCTTCTGATGGCAGTTGAGAATATCGAATTGACGGATGCCTGCTACGAGATTACAAGCGCACTTGGTACAGTTGGATTGTCAAGAGCGCTTACACCGAAGCTTGGCGCGCTCGGAAGAATTGTGGTCATTGTATCGATGTATCTCGGTAGAATCGGACCGATTTCGATGGCATGTTTCTTTGTGGGAGATGTAAAAGCAGGCAATACAATCAGGCATTCCAAGGGAATGTTTTATGTGGGGTAAAGGGAATTAAAATGATGAAAAAATCGATAGCGGTACTGGGACTCGGAAAATACGGGAGAAGTCTGGCTGAAAATTTATATCTTATGGGGGCGGATGTTCTGGCCGTGGACAGTGATGAAAAGGTAGTGAATGATTTTTCGGGGAAATGCACGTCTGTTGTACAGGCAAACATGGAGAACGAAGAAGAAGTTGTGGCGCTTGGGTTGAAGAATATGGACATTGTCGTTTCATGTACGGGAACAAATATCGCCGCAGCCATTATGTCGGTTGCGGTTGCAAAGGAGCAGGGGGTTCCTCTCATCGTTGCAAAAGCATCGACCGACAGAACGGCTTCGATTCTTCGTAAAATCGGTGTGGATAAGATTCTTGATCCGGAGGGAGAGGGAGGAATGCGATCTGCAAGGATTTTGCTTTCATCCTCATTTAAGGATTTCTGGGAAATTGATGACAACCTGTATGTGGTGGAACTAAAAGTGCGAGAAGAGTGGATTGGCAAAACGCTGATAGAACTTCAACTTCGAAAAAATCACATGATGAACGTGGTTGCCCTAAAAGCAGAGGGGAAAAAGTGGAGGTTCGGGAATCCCGAAGAGCCGCTAAGACAGGATGAAGTATTGCTGGTTGCAATGGAGAAAAAAGATCTCAGAAAGTGGCAGTAAGGGAATATGGACAATCTGCGTCGTGAAAACCGTGTCTCGTTGCGAATGCGGATTGGGCTGAATTTGCACGCTGGCAAATCTGTTGCCAGAGGATAAAATGTCAGAGATGTTGAAGGAACTTTGGTAAACGCAGGGCAGAAAACGAGCGAAAGAAAAAGGAAGGTGAGCAATCCGCGCCCTTTTCCCTTCCCCGCTTGCCATACATCGCAAAGCATAGTAGAATATTATATTGCGTTTTGATTTGCTCAGGCAGAAAGAGAGAGGAATTTTTCAATGAGAAGTACGAGAACGGATGTGAGAAACGTCGCAATCATCGCCCACGTTGACCACGGCAAGACGACGCTCGTGGACCAGCTGTTGCGGCAGAGCGGCGTGTTCCGCGCCAATCAGGAGGTTGTGGATCGCGTCATGGATTCCAACGATATTGAGAGAGAGCGCGGCATCACGATTCTCTCCAAGAATACAGCGGTGAATTATGACGGCGTCAAGATCAACATCATCGATACCCCGGGACACGCCGATTTCGGCGGCGAGGTGGAGCGCGTCTTAAAGATGGTGAACGGCGTGGTCCTTGTGGTCGATGCGTTCGAGGGTACCATGCCGCAGACACGCTTTGTGTTAAAGAAGGCGCTGGAGCTCTCGCTCGATGTCGTCGTCTGTGTGAACAAGTGTGACCGCCCGGAGGCGCGTCCGGACGAGGTCGTGGACGAAGTGCTGGAGCTCCTCATGGATCTCGACGCGACGGATCAGCAGCTCGAGTGCCCGTTCATCTTTGCGTCGGCGCGCGGCGGCTGGGCAAGAACCTCGATGGACAGCGACAATGCGGATATGAAGCCGCTGTTTGAGGCCATCATCAACCACATTCCGGCGCCGGAGGGCGATCCGGAAGCGCCGACCCAGATTCTGATCAGCACAATCGACTACAACGAGTATGTGGGCCGCATCGGCGTGGGCAAGGTGGATAACGGTTCGATTCGTGTGAACCAGGAAGTTGCGATTGTGAACCACCACGAGCCGGATAAGCTGCGCCGCGTGAAGATCGGCAAACTCTACGAGTACGAGGGCTTAAATCGTGTCGAGGTGAAGGAAGCGGAGTTCGGTTCGATTGTCGCGGTTTCCGGCATCTCCGACCTGCATATCGGCGACACCATCACGAGCCCCGAGTCCCCGGAGTCGATTCCCTTCCAGAAGATTTCCGAGCCGACCATCTCGATGAACTTCATGGTCAACGACAGTCCGCTCGCCGGTCAGGAGGGCCAGTACATCACCTCCCGCCATCTGCGTGACCGTCTGTTCCGCGAGCTGAATACCGATGTCTCGCTCCGCGTCGAAGAACTCACGCCGGACTGCTTCAAGGTGAGCGGTCGCGGTGAGTTGCACCTCTCTGTTCTCATCGAGAACATGCGCCGCGAGGGCTTTGAGTTCGCGGTCTCGAAGGCAGAGGTCATCTATCACTATGACGAGCGCGACAAGAAACAGGAGCCGATGGAGATTGCCTTTGTCGATGTGCCGGACGAGTTTACCGGTGCGGTCATCCAGAAGCTGACCTCGAGAAAGGGCGAACTGATCGGCATGACGCCGATTCACGGCAACTTTACGCGCCTTGAGTTCAATATCCCGTCGCGCGGCCTGATCGGATACCGCGGCGAGTTCCTGACCGACACGAAGGGCAACGGTATTCTGAACACCGAGTTCGAGGGCTACGGTCCTTATAAGGGCGATATGTTCTACCGGAAGACCGGTTCTATCATCGCCTATGAGAGCGGCGAGGCGGTTGCCTACGGCCTCTTCCAGGCGCAGGAGAGAGGACAGCTCTTCATCGGCGCCGGTGTCAAGGTCTATGCCGGTATGGTCATCGGCCAGAGCGGTAAGTCCGAGGATGTCGAGGTCAATGTCTGCAAGACGAAGAAACTCACCAACACCCGGGCATCCGGCTCGGACGACGCGCTGAAGCTCGTCACGCCGAAGGTCATGAGCCTTGAGCAGTGCCTCGAGTTCATCGATACGGATGAGCTCCTCGAGGTCACGCCGGAGAACCTCCGCATCCGGAAGAAGATTCTGGATCCGACCCTCCGTAAGCGCGCTATGATTAAGCAGAAGCAGAATTCGTAATAGAGAAAAGGCAGCGGCCGTGAGGTCGCTGCCTTTTCTCTCTATTTTTTTCTAAGAACATTGTTTGAAAAAAGATGGGCTATCTTGAGAGATATATTTGCAAATAGCAATATTTGTGTTCATCTGTGAGCACTTGTTTGATATAATTTGCTATGTATGTGCGAATTGAGAAGCTATGTGTGAAAGACAAGTAGGAATGCATCATGGATGTGAGCTATAACAGATTATTTAAATTGTTGATTGATAAAGAAATGCGTAAAACAGAATTTGCAAAAGCAGTTGGAATCAGTGCAAACACTTTGGCCAAGCTTTCGCGGAATGACACAGTATCCATGGAAGTTATCATAAAGATATGCCGCTGTTTGAACTGCACAGTGGATGACATTATGGAGATTTTGCCTGAGACAAGAGTGAAGTGATGAGGGAAACAGTATGAAACGATCATCGCCATACAACGGCGCACTGACAAGAGAGCAGTTCCTTTTTTATGAGATGCGTACTACGGCAAAACTTCTTGGGGCTGGCCTCACTGACGAGGAAGCAACGGAAGCTATCATGAAGGATAATCTCTTTCAGTACCCAACAGAAAAAACAATAAAAAATCTGGCCGGAGTGTGCCTTAAGCGTCTGCATTCCATGAATGATGTTTGCCTTATAGAGGGCATTGCAAAATTGTCGGCAGATGCTGCGAAGCAGGTTTGTCTCTACGCTATGATGAAACAGAACCGTCTTGTGTGGGATTTTATGATAACCGTTATCGGAGAGAAGTACCGAATACTGGACACCTCTTTTGGTAAGGTAGACTTAAACACATTTTTCATGCGCCTCACTGAGCAGGATGACAATGTAGCTTCCTGGAGCGATGCAACGGTTCAGAAAATAAAGCAGGTTCTCGTTCATATATTGGTGGAGAATGAGTATCTGGACAGTACCCGCGCAGACCATCTGAATCCGATTTTGATGGGTTCACTTTTAGAAGAACGTATTCGGGCAAACGACGACAATGCCGCATTGATTGCATTCAACTGTTTGAGTTAGGAGGACAAGGAATATGAACAATTTGAATGGGCGCCTCGATCAGCTCAGACAGCTTGTACAAGATAGAGATTTTCTTGAAGGCAAGGGATTATCAAATGAAGTGAATATCCGAATCTTTTGCTATGACCCGCAGGATGAAATGACAGTTACGCACTTCTTAAATCAAATCATTACAGATCAAAGTCTTGACTGCCATCTCATCGAGTGCAACCTCTATAAGCTGTTTATTGAGATTTGTGAAGATCTTGATATTTTGGACAGCATACCGGACATGGAAGAAAGCGAGGGAAGCGAATATCTTCTGGAACAGCTTCACTCTGCTATCGGTGAAAATGAATTCATCGACAAGATGCGCGAAAAGTATCAGCCTAAAACCGGTGATGTCATGCTCCTGACAGGAGTTGGCGATGTGTTCCCATTTATGAGGGTTCATAAAATGCTGGAAGCTATGCAGCCATTTTTCTCGGAGATTCCGATTTTGGTAATGTATCCGGGTGTATTTGACGGAAACTATTTGCGACTATTTGATAAGTTGCCGCCGAACCCATATTACCGGGCATTCAATGTTGTCTGAAGAGGAGGAAACGAACGTGATTATTCGTGATATGTTTTATGAGGACATTAACCGTAAGGTAAATGGTGTCATCAAGGTTGATCAGGACGAGACCAGTGTTATCAGTCAGGAAGTCCGTGAATATGTCATCACGAAAGAGCTGAAGAAGCACTTCATCTCATTTTTCAATTACTATGGAGATTCTTTCACTACGCCCACTTCGGATATGGGTGTCTGGATTTCCGGCTTCTTTGGAAGCGGTAAATCTCACTTCCTGAAGATGCTCAGCTACCTGCTTGAAAACAAAGAAATTGACAGTGTGAAGACAGTCGAGCGTTTCCGCGAGAAATTTGCGGATGACCCCGCCACCTTCATGCTTATCGATAATGCAACCCGATATGAGACAGAGACGATCCTGTTCAATATTGATATTGAGGGTTCCATCAACAAAGACAAGACGGCAGTGCTGCGTGTTTTCGCCAAGATGTTCTATAACCATCTGGGATTTTACGGCGAGAATTTGAAAGTTGCAATGCTTGAAAAATATATAGACCAAAGCGGCAAGACTGAGGAGTTCCGCCGCATATTTGAAGAGAAGAAAGGCAAGCCGTGGGTCGAGCAACGCAAGGCATTTGCTTTCAACGGCAAGTTCATCGTACCGACACTGATGGAAGTTCTCGGTATGTCTGAGGCAGATGCACAGAACTGGTTCAGCGACAAGTCTGCTGTTGATTTCTCCATCGCGCAGTTAGTGGATGATATCAAGGCATATATCGCCAGCAAGCCGAAAAACTTTCGCCTTCTGTTTATGGTGGACGAAGCCGGCCAGTATGTAGGCACGGATACAGATATGCTCCTTAATCTCCAGTCTCTGACCGAGAAGATCGGCAGCGAGTGCGGAAGCTCCGTGTGGGTGATTTGCACCGGACAGGAGGCCATCGACGAAATCATCAAGGTTCGCGCGGATGAGTTCTCCCGTATCCAGGCACGTTTCAAGACCCGTCTGTCTCTTACCTCGTCTTCCGTGGATGAAGTCATCCAGAAGCGTATCCTGAAGAAGAAGCCGGAGGTTACTCCGAAGCTGGAAGCACTGTACAACGAAAATGATTCCGTACTGAGAAACCTCTTCAGCTTTACGGATTCCATTCTGGATATTAAGGGATTCAGTGGTTCACAGGAATTTGCAGAGGACTATCCTTTTGTGCCATATCAGTTCATCATCATGCAGAAGGTGTTCGGAGAAATTCGTAAACACGGCAGTGTTGGAAAACACTTCTCCGGTGGTGAGCGTTCTATGCTCTCAGGTTTCCAGGAAGCAGCGCAGAAGGTTCAGAACCACGATGAGTATACGCTGGTTCCGTTCTTCCATTTCTATGACACGGTGCACAGCTTCCTTGATGGTTCTATCCGTCGAGTAATCGAGCGCTGCCAGAAAGCAGCAGAAAGCGGCGCAGGCATTGAAGCCTACGACGTGGATGTGCTCAAGCTCCTGTACCTTATCCGCTATGTGGATGACATCAAGTCTAATTTGGACAATATCGTGATCCTGATGGCAGACGATATCCGCACGGATAAGATCACGCTACGCGAGGCCGTCAGAAAGTCACTTGACCGACTGCTCAGCCAGAACTATATTGGTCGCACCGGAGACACTTATAATTTCCTGACCGACGAGGAACAGGATGTTCAGCGTGAAATCAAAAATACGCCTGTCGATACTGCTGCTATTGTGGAGCGTATCGCACAGATTGTTTATGGTGATATCTACACTTCTAAGAAATTCCGCTACGGTAAGTACGATTTCTCCTTTGACCAGATGGTTGACGGAGTGACGGTCGGTGCTGTGACCGGAGGCATGAAGCTGCGTTTCCTGACAGTGGCGACGGATGCCATTGAAAAGAGCGATATGCGTCTGATGGCGGAATCTTCTGGTCAGGCCATTGTTGTTCTCGGCGATACCCCATACTACGAGTCTCTGGAAAATGCCATGAAGATTCGTAAGTATGTCAAGCAACGCAATGTAGCCCAACTGCCAAAATCTGTTCAGGACATCATCCGCGACCAGCAGGATGAGGCTAATGCCTATGACCTGACGGCAATGGATGCACTCCGCAAGGCAATCGAAAGCGCAGAATTCTTCGTGGACGGTGAGCACCTGACATTTAAGGGCGGCGATGCTAAGAGCAAGATTGAGCAGGCTCTTGAGTATCTCGTTGCTCATGTGTACGGCGAACTGGATCTGATTACACAGAATGCCGAAAGTGATGAGGATATCGTTCGGATTCTTACCGGAGGCGGACAGCAGCGTTTGGACGGAATGCGCCATAATCAGTCTGCCGCGGCAAGGGTAGAAGAATATCTGGAGATGCAGGCGAAGAAGATACTGCCGACATCCATGGCAGATATCCAGTCCCGTTATCAGGCAATTCCCTACGGCTGGCGCGAAATTGATGTTGCCGCTGTGGTTGCCATGCTAATCTACGACCAGAAGGTTACGGTCAAGTATGCCGGCAACACCATTCAGCCACGCGACTCGAAACTTCCGGATATGCTGCGCAAAAAGAGTGAAATCGGCAAGACAATGGTTTCCCAACGCCAGAGCGTGACAGTAGCAAATTTGAAAGAAGCGAAGGAGTTCCTTCGTGATTACTTTGATGTCATGAATGTGCCGGACGATGAGGACGGCATGATTGACTTTATCATCAATAAATTCACCGAGCAGAAGACTCATTACGAAGACCTGCTGAAGGGCTATGAGGGCAAGAAGTATCCCGATAAGGCTCTTGTGCAGGATGCCGTCGGCCTCATGAATGAGGTGCTTTCTCAGCGTAAGGACAATGTTGCGCTCGTGTCTGCTATCATCAAGAAGGAAAATGCCCTTTACGATAACAAGGATGCTATGCAGAATGTTGAAGCATTTTTTAAGAGCCAGGTGCAGGTATTCGATGCCGCAAGCAAGATGCTTACCGACTTGCAGAACGAATTGGACTACCTCTCCCACGAGGAAGAAGCCAACAAAGCACTTAACCGTATCCGCTTGCTCGTTGTGGTGCAGACCAAGTTTGATTATAAGTGCATCCCGGAGCTGAACACTCTGATGACAACTGTCCGCGAAGGACATAGCCGTCTTATTGCCACAAAGCGTGAGGAGCTGTTGGAAATAGTCCGCCAGTGCTTAGAGGCAATCCACACAGCTGCGGGCGATAATGTTGCCACAAGAGATATCAGCGCTGCGGCAGATACTTTCTATACTGAGAAACAGCAGCGCATCAACGAATTGGAAAGTTTGGCACTTTTGGATGGCTTGATTCCACCGATGCTTCAGCAGCAGAACACCACTTGCAGCCGTATTGAGGCACTTACCAAACCGGCTCCGAATCCGGTAACTCCTCCCCATAGCGGTGGTGTTGCGGAAACGCCGAAGCCGTATGCCAAGAAAATCATCAAGGCATATAATCGTCAGATCGTCTTCCCGACGAAGCGTTTGGAAACAGAAGCCGATGTGGATGCCTATGTGGAGATGGTGCGCGGTCAGCTCAAGACACTTATGAAGAACTGCGATGGAATTGAATTAAAGTGAGGTGAAGTGCAATGGCAGACAACCCTAAAGTATTTATTTCATATGCGCACAAAAGCCAAGAATACGAAGATGATGTTTTGACATTAGCTAATCGACTGCGCGCTGATGGGATTGATGCAATGATTGACCAGTACGAAGAAACTCCGATTGAAGGTTGGCCAAGATGGATGGAAAAGCAAATTGCCACAGCTGACTTCGTAGTCATTCTTTGCGACGAAACATATTATAATAAGCTTTACTCTGATAAAAAAGGTAAAGGCGTGGTTTGGGAAGCAAGCATTGTTTATCAGATGCTGTACGATAGCAATGTTACTACAACGAAATTCGTTGCTGCCTTTTTCAAAAGCGATGAAAGCCAGTATATTCCTCTTCCACTCAAAGCATTCACTTACTATGATTTGAGTGATTCGACTCAATACGATAAGCTGTATTGGCGTTTCAGAGGTGTAACTAATAAAAAAAAGCCACCACTGGGTGAACTAAAACCATTACCAGAAAAGAAACGAAAAACAATGCTTTTTTCCACTCCTATTGATATTGAAAAATGGGATAAAGCGAAATGGAGAGGTATTGTATATTTATGGTGCGGAGATGCTCCAGGCTTAGGACTATTCTATGAAAATTACGCGGCAGGGAAAATGATCTTTTATGAATGGAAGAACAATTATGATGGATTAGAATTTGCCGATGACTTTCTGAAAGTTGATTATATCATTCCTCCATTCCCTGAAAATTGTTGGATTTACCGCGAACCACAGAGAAATTACGGAAAAGGGTATTTTGTCCATATCGGTTCCAATATTGATGCTTGCATCAATCGAGTGGAAACAAATGGTATGAAGTTAGATGAGGTGTTGTTTACGACCTTAGCTAGATACCAGTGGATGGATGAGGCAGTGGGTTCTCAGAATAGAGATCAATTTATCAGTAGTTTTCACAAGGAAAAGAAATATTATCTGCTACCAGTTGGCTTGAACGATCCTTCTGGAAAAGCTGTGATAGAAAACATGCAATTTGATTTTGATTGTGCAATACCGATGAAATCGCTAAGAATCATTGAGGGAAAGCGCCTTGATACAAACGATGTGTGCAGCGTTGTTTTGAAAAAGGCAGAGGAGCAGAGATATGGATAAGAATGCAATCAAAAAATATGCCGTCTGGGCACGCCGCGAGCTGATCAGCCGCGTGAGTCAGAAAGCATTGCAGTACGGCATTTCAGAAGAGAATATCGGCGACGCAAACGCCGATACCATAAATGGGCACATTTTGACCGCTGCGGAGAAGCAGCAACGTCAGGCATTGATTGCCAAAATTAAGAAGGACGGCTATCAGCAGGCTATAGAGGAGGCTGCCTATACCTGGTTCAACCGTTTTTGCGCCCTGCGCTATATGGAGGTCAACGGCTATCTCCCTACCCATGTGCGCGTATTTTCGGATGAGCAGAACAACTTCAGGCCTCAGATCATCACCGAAGCAATTCATCTGGAGTTTGATGGACTGGATATGGAGAAGGTCTATGCCCTGAAGGAAGAGAATAAGACCGACGAACTGTATAAATATCTGCTGATCACCCAATGCAACGCGCTCTCTGTCATTCTGCCCGGCATGTTCCGGAAGATTGCGGACTACACCGAGCTGCTGTTTCCGGACAATTTGCTCCGCGAAGGCAGCGCCATCGAGCAGATGATTGCGCTTATTCCTGAAGAGGACTGGACAGATCAAGTGCAGATCATTGGCTGGCTTTATCAGTATTACAACACCGAGCTGAAGGACAAGGTGTTCGCCGACCTGAAGAAGAATATCAAGATCAGCAAGGAGAATATCCCTGCTGCAACTCAGCTCTTCACGCCGGACTGGATCGTCCATTACATGGTGGAGAACTCTCTAGGCCGCCTTTGGGTAGAGGGGCATCCAAACGATAAAATGAAGGCGAGCTGGAAATACTATTTGGAGGAAGCAGAGCAGGAGCCGGAGGTGCAGAAGCAGTTAGCGGAGATTCGCGCAGAGTATGCACAGCTGAAGCCAGAGGACATCCGTGTCATCGATCCCTGCATGGGCAGCGGTCATATTTTGGTCGTGATGTTTGATGTATTGGTGCAGATTTACGAGAGCTATGGCTACTCTGCCCGTGAGGCGGCATCCATGATTGTGGAACATAACCTCTATGGCTTGGATATCGACGAGCGCGCGGCGCAGCTCTCTTACTTCGCGGTCATGATGAAAGCTAGAAAGTATGCCCCCCGTTTCCTCTCTCGCAATGTGCAGCCACATGTGTATTCAATAGTGGAGAGCAATAACATCGATGCGTTTACCTGCGCGTACTTCATAAATGGCGACGCTAACCTCAAGAAAAACATGGATATCCTCATGAATGAGCTGCGCGATGCCAAGGAATACGGTTCTATTCTGAATATCACAAAGGTGGATTTCTCTGCTCTCTATGCAAGGCTTGCAGAAGTTGAGGAAGATATCAGCATACATCGGGAAAGCGCACTGAATATCATCAAGCCACTGATTCAGGTGGCGGAGGTGCTGGCGCAGAAGTATAGCGTCACATGTACAAACCCGCCGTATGCTACAGCCAAGGGACTTGCTATTAAATTAAGGGAATATTTGGCGAACATCTATCCAACAGCAAAGTATGACCTCTTTGGAGCATTTATTGTGAGATGTTTAAAATTCACAAAAAAATGCGGATACATTGGACTTGTAACGCCGGTATCTCTTCTATACAATCCTAGTTTTCAAGGCTTAAGACGTGAGGTTATCGGAAATACAGAGTTCACCTCACTTATTGAATTGGGGAGCGATGCCTTTGAATCTGGTTTTGGAACAGCTACTTATTCTATTGTTAGGTATAAGGTAAAAGGGTATGTTGGAAGATATTTTGATGTTTCGAGTATTGTGAGTAAGGATAAATTCAGAGGCACAAAATGCTTCTATTCCAGTACTGATTATTTTCCGTCATTTGACGGAGAAAAAGTAATGTATAAATTGAATTATGATTATAGATCCATAATTACAGAAGCCGAACCATTGTCTAAGATAGGAAATCCTAGGATAGGAATGCAAACAAATGATAATAGTCGATTCCTAAGATTATGGCATGAAATCGAATCCACTAAGCTTTGTACGTCTCATACAAAGGTAGATACTTTTGGTGATGAAAAGTGGTTCCCCATTGTTAAAGGTGGAGGATATAGAAAGTGGTATGGAAATATAGAAAATGTAGTAAATTGGCAGCATAATGGGGCTGAAATACGAGAACTGAATAAAAATGCCGCGGGTGGAAGAATTGTTGCTGAGGAGTTTTATTTTTGCGAAGGCTTAACATGGACACATACAACCTATAACCAGCCTTTTTCTATGCGGTACATGCCAGAAGGTACTTTGATTAATGTGGAAGGTCCGGCAATCTTTTCATTAGGAAAAAATCAGAACTATGTGTTGGGGTGTTTAAACTCAGTGGTAGCAAGAGATGTCTTTAAAAAGATTGTTTCTTCCATACATTTTTCAGCCTCTGAATTAGGCTCATTTCCATTAATTGTTTCAGAACAAGGTGTGATTAGTGATATAGTAAAAGAAAATATACTCCAAGGAATGCAAGATTGGAATGCTTACGAAACCAGCTGGGATTTCCAGCGGCATCCGATGCTGAGCCGTGGAAAGCTTGCTGATGCTTACACTGCATGGAAAGCTGACTGTGAATCTCGTTTCCTTCAGCTGAAAGCCAACGAGGAAGAGCTCAACCGCATTTTCATTGATATCTACGGTTTGCAGGAAGAGCTGACGCCGAATGTGGCGGAGAAGGACGTGACTGTGCATCGCGTGTTCGACAGCAAGGACGATGTGCCGGAGAGCATGAAGGGGTCAAACTATGTCCGCACCATGCGGGACGAGGTTGTTTCCCTCATTTCCTACGCTGTCGGCTGCATGTTCGGGCGGTATTCGCTGGATGTAGACGGCCTTGCCTATGCCGGCGGCGCTTGGGACAGCAGCAAGTATCAGACCTTTATGCCGGACAAGGACAACATTATCCCTATCTGCGACGACGATTATTTTGATGATGACATCACCGGTCGCTTCATCAAGTGGGTGGAGATGGTCTACGGCGCTAATCCGCTGGAGGAGAACTTAAAGTTTATTGCAAATGCTCTCGGAGGCAAAGGCTCCGCAAGAGAGGTCATCCGCAATTACTTCATTAGTGACTTCTACGCTGACCACCTGAAGACTTACCAGAAGCGCCCGATCTACTGGTTGTTTGACAGCGGCAAGAAGGGCGGTTTCAAGGCGTTGTCCTATATGCACCGCTATCAGCCGGATACCATTGCGCGTATCCGCACCGACTATGTGCATGAGCAGCAGAGCCGCTACCGCACGGCGATTGCCGATTTGCAGCAGCGCATCAACGGTGCTTCCACCGGCGACCGCGTGAAGCTGACTAAACAGCTTACCAAGCTGGAAGCCCAGGCAGAAGAAATCCGAACCTATGAGGAGAAAATCCACCACCTCGCCGATCAGATGATTCCGATTGATCTGGACGACGGAGTGAAGGTGAACTATGCCAAGTTTGCAGACGCGCTGGCGAAGATTAAGTAACGAAACAAATATATAAGGGGCGAAAGTATGGAAATCCACATTGCAAACTGTAATAACATATCTACTGGAAGGGTATCGTTGAAGGAGAAGCTACTAAATCTGAAATATGCCATTAACGGAACTGGCAAATCTACGATTGCAAAAGCAATAGAAAGTGCAGCTAAACATGATGCAACGACGTTGAAAGAGTTGACCCCTTATGCTTTCATTGGCGACAACGAAAAAGGTCATCAACCGTCTGTGACTGGTGTTCCAGAAGATGTAAATGTAGCTATATTTAATGAGATCTATGTTAATCAGTATGTTTTTTTAGATGATGAGCTCTTGAAAAATAGTTTTGAGGTGTTTGTAAAAACAGAGAACTACGAGCAAAAACTTGCGGAAATCAACAGACTGGTTGCCGATGTACGGTCAATTTTTGAAGACAACCCTGATTTGGAGTCGCTTCTTCAGGATTTGAATGAGTTTATTTCAGCATTTGGTAACAATACTCGAACAGGTATTGCCAACAATGGAGCACTTGTAAAGGGACTGAGTAACGGTAACCTCATTCAAAACATTCCTGCTGGATTGCAGGAATACTCAGCTTTTTTGCGGGGTGAACAAAATTCTAAATGGTTGAAATGGCAAGCTACCGGCAGGGATTTTATGCCATTGAGCAACAACTGCCCATTCTGTGCAGGAGAACTTGCCCCACGACGTAAAAAAATTGAACAAATTAAAAACGAGTATGATGCGAAAACTATTGAGCATCTTTCAAAAATCCTAGGGTTGATTGAACGGCTGGGACACTATTTTGCTGAAGAGACAAATCAATCAGTTAGAAGAATAACCCAGAGCGTTCAAGGACTATCTGAAGAGCAAAAACATTATCTGGTCGAAATAAAGGGTCAGGTAGACCTGCTCTATAAAAAGTTGATTCAACTGAAACATTTGGGGTTTGAATCATTGAAGGATATTGATAGAATTGCAGAAGCAATGCCTGGATTCAAAATTGATATGTCCTACTTCTCGCATCTTAACTCTGAATATACAAAAAAGAAAGTTGGCATAATCAATGAGTCTATAGATCATTTGATTGGTGAAGTTGGCCGACTTCAAGGGGCGGTAAACCAACAGAAGCAGGAAATACGGACAACGGTGCAAAAATATAACAGAGAAATCAATGATTTCCTAAAAAATGCAGGATATAACTACACTGTGTCCATTGACGAGACTTCCGACCATTCATACAAACTTATGCTAAAGTTTGGAGAAGGGGATAATAATACCGTGTCAGCCGTTAAAAAGCATCTGAGTTACGGCGAAAGAAATGCGTTTGCGCTGGTCTTGTTTATGTACCAGGCGATATATATGCATGCGAATCTTATTGTTCTTGATGACCCGATTTCATCTTTTGATAAGAACAAAAAATTCGCCATTCTGGATATGTTATTCATTCGTGGTGGAAGTCTTAGAGGTAAAACAACGCTTCTACTGACGCATGATTTTGAACCTGTCATTGATGCTGTATACAATCATCCGAGCTTTTTCCAAGGAGTACCTTCGGCTACATTTGTCGAAAATAATCATGGGGTTCTTGTAGAGAAGCCCATCACTGTCAATGATATAAAGTCATTTGTACAGCTGGTAAGAGAGGAAATTGATAGCACAGAGCATCTAGTAATTAAAGCAATCTATTTGAGAAGATTGACTGAGGTGGTAACCGGAAAAACAATGGCGTGGCATCTGCTTTCCAATTTACTTCATAAGAGAGAAACTCCTACAATCGGACAAGACGAGATGTCCAAAAAGCAAATTGAAGAAGCGATGATATCAATCAGGGAGTATATACCTGATTTCAATTATGAACAGACATTGCAATCTGTATTAAATCGTGCAGAAATGATCAGATTGTATCAAGATTCGAAAAGTAATTACGAGAAATTACAGATATATCGCCTACTTTACGATGCTACTGATGAAAATCATGTGATGCGGAAATTTATAAATGAGACGTACCATGTTGAAAACGATTATCTGTTTCAGCTCGACCCTGTTACGTTTAATACTATTCCGAACTACATCATTACAGAATGCAATAGAACGATTACAAACGAGCTGACACAAGAAGCAGAGCAATAATGATGGGAGAATTTGACCATGGCAGAGAGCCAAAACACAGAATATAAGGAATCATGGCGAGACGAATACCTGAAATGGGTATGCGGATTTGCCAATGCCCGCGGAGGCAAAATCTATATTGGCGTCCGTGACGATGGAGAAGTTGTTGGCGTCTCTGACAGCAAGAAGCTCCTTGAGGATATTCCGAACAAGATTAAGGATACGATGGGCATCATTGCGGATGTTAATCTGCTTTCCAAGGACGGTAAGGACTATATTGAAATCAAGGTCAACTCCAGCTCTTATCCGGTCAGTTACAAGGGCGAGTACCATTACCGAAGCGGTAGCACTAAACAGCAGCTTCGCGGTGCTTCCTTGACAGAATTTCTCGTTGAAAAAACCGGCTATCGTTGGGATGCAGTCCCGGTAGACAATATTGGTGTGGATGACTTGGATAATGAAAGTTTTGAGATTTTCCGAAGAGAGGCAGTCCGAACGGGGCGCATGACCAAGAGAGATTTAAATATCTCCAATGAGGAGTTGCTTGACCACCTTGACCTTTTGGTGGACGGCAAACTCAAGCGTGCCGCGGTTATGCTATTTTATAAAAAGCTTGGACGCATTATTTCTGGCTGTTATGTAAAGGTCGGAAAGTTTGGAAAAGGGTCCGATTTGCAGTATCAGGATACCGTGGAGGGCTCACTATTCTGTATAGCTGATCGAGTCATCGACCTGATTTATACGAAATACCTGAAGGCCGCCATCACATATGAACACGACGTGCGTGTGGAAACCTATCCATTCCCGCGTGAAGGCGTTCGTGAGGCTATATACAATGCCCTTGGGCACAACAACTATGTGGCAAGTGTCCCGATTCAGATACGGATTGAGGATGATGCTATGTACATCAGTAACAACTGCATTTTGCCACGCGGGTGGACCGTAGAAACCTTGAATGGAACGCACAAGTCCATTCCATTCAATCCATCAATTGCTAATGCGTTTTATCGTGCTGGTTATATTGAAGCATGGGGACGCGGCATTCAGAAAGTGCTGGAATCCTGCAAGGAGCTGGGTTCCCCTGCACCGGAATACACAGTTCTGGGCGATGATTTGACGGTCAAGTTTACTGCTTTAGCAAGTGCCGTCATTCCAAACGGACACAATGACCAAAAGAATGTCCAAAAGGATGGCCGAAAGGAAAGCGAGACCGAACAACGCATATTGGACATGATTGCTACCAAACAGGACATTTCTATGTCTGTTATGGCTGACCAAATGGGGATTTCATACAAGACGGTTCAGAGGGCAATCGATCATTTAAAAGAAACTGGTCGTATTCGTAGGAGCGGTGGTAAACGATTTGGTTATTGGGAAATTATCGAAAAGCAATGACCGTAAAATTATTTAGGAAGCGTAAGGGAGGCATAAAACATGGATGCCGAAAAGATAGTACAGGATTTGAACCGACGTTTTACGGCTCCTCTGCCGGAGTTTTATAAGCGTCGTGTCATCTTCTGGTATGACGAAGACAGGGAGTTTGAAAATCAGATTGACGAGATCTCGCTGAATGATGCAAAGATTGTAAAGCTTAACGGTTCCAACCGTTTTGCAATCAAAAAGCTGTTGGTCATGGATGATACAGCGAGTAATTACCTGGTCTATTGTCCGGTTTTTTTTGAGCATCCGGAGGATAACTGGCTTCTTAATATCGAGCTGTACAGCGGAGAGCCGTTCCGAGCGGATTTGAATACGATCTGGGTGGATGAGATGGGATTGTCATCCTCACAGATGCTTTGCAAGCAGGTCAAGCAGTATCACAAGTTCTTTAATTCCAAGGATCGCCGCGCAAAGGTGGCGGCCATGGCAGGCAGTATAACTACATCAGCGCAGATGCATCTGGCGATGATGGCGGTCATCTGTGGCGTAAAGGATAATAGCCCGAGCAGTATCATTCGCGCCGTCCTGAAAGGTGGACTGGATGTTGAAAATAACGCCATCTATCGGGGAATTGTGAACTATGGAGCACAGGCGGCTTTTTGGGCGCTGATCGTACAGGCCACCGGGTATAAGAACACTGAAGAACAGAACCTTGCTCAGCTTGCAACGCATATCCTTCTGACTACGGCTACGCGTACCTTGCGCCGAGAGTATCTGAACGGCTTGGATAGCTTTATCTCCACGCCACATCAGTCTTTTTGCTATGACTTTGTTTCCGATTGGCTACATTCTGACGATTTGCATGACCTGTATAAAGTCGCACGCATCGTGGAAACGGAGGCTCGGCTCTATCAGCGTTTCAGCAAGTTGAGTGTTGAGGATCTGCGAGATACAGAGTGCTTCCCTTGCATCAATGAAGTGATACTCACCAAGATGATGACGGAAATCAAAGACCAGATTATCCCAGTGGATGAAATCGCACAGACAGTGGAAAAACGCCGCACGATGGTTTGGTATGCTTTCATGTCCAGCTATTACGAGGGACTCCTGCAAATCGCGAAGATGCAGGCGTTCTTCTTGGAACATTCGGCGGGCTTCCATACCGTAAAAGCAAAGGACATCTGGAAGGAATATACCACCGATTATTATCGGATGGATAGCTATTACCGTGCGTTCCATCTGTGTTTTCAGCGCAGTTTGAAAGCATCTAACGATTTGCTGGATGACCTCTTTAAGCATGTGGTGGAGAAGGTCGAGGCGCTATATTCCGGATGGTATCTGAACGGTCTCGGCAGCAACTGGTCAGATATTGCGGCCGAAGAGCTGAAGAAGCACGGATACATTGAAGAAGTGAATCGACATACGGCGTTTTATCGGAGCAACATTCAGCGCTGCGATACTCGTGTGTTTGTGATTATCTCGGATGCACTGCGCTATGAGGTGGCAGCATCCCTGTCTGAACAGCTCCGCCGTGAGACGCAGAGCAAGGTAACGCTTGACAGTATGTGCGGAATCTTCCCGACGATTACGCCTTATGGCATGGCGGCACTTTTGCCGCATGAGGAGCTGTCCGTGCGGGCAAGACCGAATGGCGGCCTTGCGGTGCTGGCAGATGGTCAGTCTACGGAGAGCACGAACCGCGGTAAGTTGCTGAACGCGGCGAATCCGGCCAGTGTGGCACTACAATACCGCAATATCATCGGACTGAAACGTGCAGATCGACAGGCGTTCATAAAGGGCATGGAGGTCGTTTATATCTATCATGACAAGATTGATGAGGCGTCCCATACCTCGGATAGCTCTGTGTTCCCCGCTTGCGATGAGGCAATCGAGGAAATCAAGAATCTTGTACGAATCATTGTCAATGAATTCAGCGGAACACATATTCTGATTACCGCTGACCATGGATTTCTCTATACGTATAGTCCTCTCACGGAAGACGATAAGGTGTCCAAGAACAGCTGGAACGGTAAGGAAGTAGATTACGGCAGACGCTATGCCATCATGGAGAAGGATGCACAGCCGGAATATCTGATGCCGGTTCGGTTTCTGGATGGCAGGACGGATTACGCGGCGTTTGCGCCTCGTGAAAATGTCCGCATCAAGATGAACGGCGGCGGGCTGAATTTTGTCCATGGCGGTATCAGCTTGCAGGAAATGGTCGTTCCGCTGATTGACTATCATTATCTTCGCACGGACAGCAGGGAGTATCAGAGAAACCGCGCCAAGATTGATACGAAGCCGGTCGAGGTGAGTTTGCTTTCAGCAAATCGCAAGATCAGTAACATGATTTTCTCTCTTAACTTCTATCAGAAAGATGCTGTGGGAGACAATCGTGAAAAGGCAAATTATTCGCTGTACTTTACCGATTCCGCCGGTAAGGTGGTCAGCGATACTGCGCGCATCATCGCGGATAAAACAAGCGACAATTCGCAGGAGCGAACGTTCCGCTGTACCTTTAATCTGAAATCACTGTCCTTTGACAACAAGGAGATCTATTACCTTGTGATTACAGATGAAAGCGGATTTCAGCTATTGCAACGCGAGGAATTCCAGATTGATATTGCTTCCGAGATCGATGAATTCAAGTTCTTCTAAAAGGCTACGAGCCTAGGAGGCGATACATTCGCATTGTCGATTGGCCACAAAGGTAAGCGGGAGACGCCCTCAGAGCCTCCCGCCTTTTACAATGGTACTTTCTTGTGGCATATGTCAGCGTCTTTTATCCCTTTTCCTTAAGTCTCGCCTCTATCGTCTCGTTCACAATGCGGAGCGCCTGAATCCGCGCGAAGTATT
>ERZ773037.35-NODE-35-length-64149-cov-21.229897_pt1 | contig 64149 bp, 72 predicted proteins | sample MGYA00511466_ERZ773037 | MGnify/ENA primary metagenome ERZ773037 (study PRJEB29015, sample SAMEA2738146) | human oral metagenome | biome: human oral; feature: human-associated habitat; material: saliva | place: China | collected 2202 ... | reverse complement strand
AAAAAGAAAAGACTATTTAACAAAATATTTTATATACTTTGTCAACAGTCTGAAAAGACTTTTTATTAACATTAAAAAGTCTTTTTTGTAATATTGTTTATTTACTTGTTATTATCGAGATTGTAGAATTTTGTTCTTGAAAGATTTTATTTTTATATTTTAGAACTTGTTCTAATGTTATGTTTTCAAGCTCTGTTATATAATCAAAACCGTTATAGCCTTTTATTGCTGATTGTAAAAATAGTCTGCCTATGTCTTCTACATCATTGAATTCTTTCACTAATTCGCCATAAACTCTTTTTTTGCTACGCTCGAATTGTTCTTCTGTGATTGTTGAATTTATTATGGTTTCTATTATTTTATTTGCTGTTTCTTTTGGATTTTTTGTTTCTCCTGCTATTAAAACATGCGAATAATTAGTTGAAAATTCATTTTCTACTTCTAGTTCCGACATTATTGTTCCGTTATTATATAATTCTTGATATAATTCTGAACATTTTCCTATTATTGAGTTTAATATAATATCTGACGCTATTGCCATTTTTAATTTATTGTCTTTAAGATTGTTTTTGAATCCTATCATAAATAATGGCATGTTTACATCCATTTTTTCTTCTTTTATTTTTCTATTTATTGTTTCTGGTTCTTCTGGATATATTCTTGTAATTGATGTTATTTTTTCTTTTTGAATTAACCTTTTCTTTATTTCGCTTATGATTTCTTCTGGATTAAAATCTCCACTTATACACATTATCGAGTTGGCTGGATTATAGAATGTGTTATAGCATGAATATAAATTTTCTTTTGTTATATAACTTATTGTTTCTACAGTTCCTGCTGTGTCAATTCTTACTGTATTGTTATGATACATATTTTGAACTGCATTTATATATAGTCTCCATGATGGCATATCATCGTATTTTCCTATTTCTTGACTAATTATTGGTCTTTCTTTTTCAACATTTTCATCTGTATAATATGGATGTTGAACATAGTCCATTAATTCATCCAGACCTTCATAAAAATTGTCTGTTCCTGAAAACAGATATGCTGTGTGGTCATTTGTTGTATATGCGTTTGCATCTAATCCTAATGACATTAATGTCATTAAACTATCTATGCCACTCTCATTTTCAAACATTTTATGTTCTAAATAATGTGCAATTCCATCTGGTACTATTACTTCTTGATTTGTTATTGGATCTATAAAATGATTATCGTTTGATCCTATTTTAAATCCCCATATTACATACTTTTTATCTGTTTCATGTTTTGGAATTATCATTACTGTCATACCATTGTCTAATTTTTCAATAAATACTTTTTCTTTTATTAAATTATTTGTTATTTCTTGCATTTTTCCACCTCATTAATTTCCTAAAAAGTATATTGTGTCTATCTTTATTTGTTTTGCAACTTTAACTATATCTTCTTTTTTTATTTCTTCAATTTTTTTACGATATTTTTCAATATCTATTTCTTCGTTATATAAATCTTTATCAAATCTATATTCTATCATATTTTCGCTTGATTCATTGATTAAATTTAATCCTGCATTTATAAATTGTTTTGCATCTTTCATTTCTTTTTCAGTGATATTTCCATCTTCCATATCTTTTAATTGATTTTTTATTACTTCTATTGCTTTATTGTATTTTGATACTTCGATTCCTGTTGATATGATAATTGCATTATTTCTTTTTAAATATGTTGATCCTGCTGAATATGCAAGCCCTTCCTTTTCCCTTACATTTAAGAATAACTTTGAGTTTGCTCCTTTTCCTAGTATTGTATTATATAATGCTATTACTTCTTGTTTATTGTTTGGAGTATTTAATCCGATTACAAGTTTTCCTTGTGTTACGTCCATTTGTTCTTTTACTATATTTTCTTTTTCTGAAATTTTAACTGGAAATTCTTTTGATATTGTTATTTCTTTTTCATCAATATTATATGATTCTATATTTAAATTTTCGACGTCTCCTACAATATATAAATATTTTTCAGATTTTTTTATCAATTCTTTATATTTTTCATATAATTTTTCACTTGTTATATTATCAATTTCATCAATATTTCCAAATTTATATAAGCCATATGGTTCTTGTTTAAACATTTCTTCTAACAATCTATTTGTGGCATATGTGTCTTTATTGTCTTTTCTTGATTCAATAACTTTTTTCAAATTTTCTTTTTCTTGTTCTACGTAGCCATCGTCAAATTTTCCGTTTACTAAATATGGCTTCATTACTATATTCAAAAGCATTTCTATAGATGTTTTACTTAAATCCTCATTGTTTGGTAAATAGTTATTGTTTAATGATTCTAAATAAAATTTTAATACCTCATTATTTCCTACTTTTGTTATTCCTATTCCGAATGTTGCATCATACATTTCTTCTAATTTTTTACTAATTTCTAGTTGATTATTGTATTTTTCGCATCCTCTTTTTAAGACCGTTGGTATTAGTGCATTATATGTTACATTTTCTTTCGTTAATGGTATTGTTAAATATAGTGCATATACATTGGTTTTAAATTTTTTTGTTTCAATCTTTTTTATTTTCACTTATTTTCCTACCTTTATTTTATATAAAAAAGAGGTAATTTCTTTACAAAATCACCTCCTTGTTTTTTAGAATTTTCTTTTTCTAGCTGCTTCAGACTTTTTCTTTCTTTTTACACTTGGTTTTTCATAAGATTCTCTCTTACGTACCTCCTGTAAAATTTCATTTCTAGCACATTGTCTCTTAAGTCTTTTTATTGCATCTTCTATATTTCCGTTAGTTACTCTAATCTCTGCCATATCTCTTTTTCCCCTCCTTCCAGTAATAAAACTTATTGTATGGGAATCTATTTCACCTAAATACTTGTTTATTATACATTATTTAAGTTAAGATTGTCAATAAAAATAATTAATTTTATATAGCTCTTGCTTTTACTATTAATCTTTTTGTTCCGTATTCTTTACAAGTTATTAATGTTACTTCTTTTTTTCCATTTGTTAACTGGCTAGTACATCTTACATCTTCTGGATCTACTTTGTAAATATCATATACTTTGTATGTTACTGTGTTTCCATTAATGTCTGATAATGTGAATGTATCACCTATTTTGGCGCCTAGTACTTTTCCAAACATCTTTCCACTTGCATAATTGTGTCCTACTATACAGTAATTACCTACTTGATTTGGTGATGGTCCCCAATATTTACATAGTGATATTTTTAATAAACTTTCATTTTGCTCTGATAATATTGGGTAACTAATTCCTAATCTTGGATATTCTAGTATTGCTTCTGTTTCATAAGTTTGTCCATTTGTTGCTTTTATTTTTTTAGTTTTTTGATTTTTATCTGATACGGTTTTATATGCAGATGTTGTTAAATCTTCTTTTTCTAATTCTACATTTTCTTCATATTGATCTGATACATCCTCATCTGAATTTAATGCTACAACCATTACTTTATCTGTAATTAATGTGTCATCTTTTTCTTTTGGTGATGAATCTAATTGACTTCTAATATCTTGTGATACTAATTCTTCTTCATTTTTTTGTTTTTCTGCAATAAAATAATAAACTAATAGTGAGACTATGACCAATATTGATATTAAAAATATTGTTTGGTATATTCTTTGTTTTCGTTTTAATTCTTTTGTTACATATACTTTTGATGATATTAATATTTGATTCAATAGTTCTCTCCTTTCTATTATTTCTGTTTATTATTTTAACATAAATCAGCTATTTTTGCAAATATTTCCAATGACAATTCTTCGCCTCTTACACTTTCAGAAACGCCTAATTTTGCTAAAATTTCAGATAATTTATTTTTTTCAATATTTTGTGATATTGAATTCATTATTGTTTTTCTTCTTTTTGTAAAATTTTCTTTTATTAACTTAAATAGTAATTCTTCGTTTTTTACTTTTACTCTTGGCTCTGATAATTTCTTTATTCTTACAATTGCTGATTCAACTTCTGGCGCTGGTATAAATGATTCTTTTGATACATTTGCTACTATTTCTGCGTCTGCATAATAATTTACGAAATATGTTATTGCTCCTGCTTTTTTATCTCCTGGAGTTGCACAAATTCTTTCTGCTACTTCTTTTTGTATTAAAATTGTTATATCTGTTATATTTGTTTTTATTAATTCTGTTATTATTGACGTTGTTATATAATATGGCAAATTTGCTACAACTTTAGCTTTTGGAGCAAGTTTGTTTATGTCTAATTTAAGTATATCTTCGTTGATTATTTCAATGTTGTCATACATTTTAAATCTTTCTGATATTATTTCTACCATATTTGGATCTAATTCTACTGCTATTACTTTTTTAGCTTTTTGTAACAATATTGCTGTTAAAGTTCCTAATCCTGGACCTATTTCTATTATTGTATCTTCTTTATCTACGCCATTTGCTATTGTTTCTAATGCTTGTTCATCAAATAAAAAGTTTTGCCCTAATTTTTTGTTTGCGTGAACATTATATTTTTTCATTATAAATTTTGTTTCTTCATAAATATTCATAAGTTTTCCTTAATGTTGTGAATTTGATATTTTTTCTTGCAATTTTACTCTTATTACAGTTCCTTCATCTACTTGCTTACCTGATGTTATTTCTTGTGAGATTATTATTCCTGTGCCTTCTGCAGAAATGTTTAGATTTCTTGATTCTAATTCTGATTTTGCTTGTTGTAATGTTTTACCTTTTAAATTTGGTACTTCTTTTGATACTCTTGTATTATATTCATTTGTATATAATTTTACAATTCCGTTTTCCATTAGTTTAGTTCCTGATGGTGGGACTTGCTCTTTGACGATTTCATCATCTGGTGCTTTTGTGTCTGGTTGTAATTTGAGTTCTTTTAATTGTTTTTTTACATCAGATATCTTTTTATTTGTTACATTTGGTACTGTTATATTTGCTGATTGTACATTATCTGTTGATATATTTGATGGAATATTTAAATATGGTAATATTTCGCTTAGCATTTGTCCTACTGCTGGTGCTGCAATATGACCACCATAATGATTTTTTACTTGTGGTTTATATAGTGTTAACAATACTGTTAATTTCGTGTTTTCGACTGGAGCTATTGCTAAGAATGATGATACATATCCTTCTTCTGGCTTATTTGGGTCTGGTTCTGATGTTCCTGTCTTTCCTCCAATTTCATATCCCTTTACTTGTGCATTTCTTCCACCACCGTTTTCTACTACTGAGTGCATCATATCTCTTATTTTGTCAGAGGTTTCTTTTGATACTACTTTTCTTACATTATCTATTTTGGTTTCTGTAATTGTTCCTGTGTTTGTATTTTCAATTTGTTTTACTAGTCTTGGTGTTACTAATTCTCCATTATTTGCTAGTGCTGATGCTGCTCGTACCATTTGTATTGGTGTGATTTTAAATCTTTGTCCAAATGACATTGTTGCTAATTCTATTGGCCCTACTTTATTTTCTGGCCAAAATGTGCTATTTCCTTCACTTGGTAAATCAATTCCTGTACTTTCAAACATTCCAAATGCTTTAAGATATTTGTAGAATTTTTCTGCTCCTATTCTTTTTCCTAATTGCATTAATGCTGGGTTACATGAGTTTTCTAGAGCTTGTCTTAAAGTTTCTTTTCCATGTCCTGCAACTGCAGTACATCTTATTTTTGTGTTTGCGATTTCTTCATAACCTATACAATTAAAATCTCCTGGAGTGTCTGTTTTCGCTAAATTTTCTTCTAATGCTATTGCTGCTGTAATTGTTTTAAAAGTTGATCCTGGTTCATAAGTATCTACTACTGCTCTATTTCTCCACATTTGATATAACTTATTTGTTTGTTCTTGTGTTGACAATTTATTATATTCGTCTTGTTTCATTGTTGTTATTGTCATTGGTGTATTTAAATTATAATCGGGATATGTTGCCATTGCTAATATGTCTCCATTTGTTGGATTCATTATTATGACATTTCCACCTTTTTCACTTTTACTTTCTTCAACTGCCTGTTTTAAGTATTTTTCTGCTATTATTTGTATGTTTGAGTCTATTGTTAAATATACATTGCTTCCGTTTTCTGGCGCTATATATTCTTGATGATTATCTGGTATTTCGTCTCTTGTTACATCGACTGCTGTTGTTAACCTTCCTTCTTTTCCTCTTAATGTGACGTCATACCTATTTTCAATTCCTTCTAGTCCTTGGTTATCTGATCCTACAAATCCTATTACATGTGATGCTAAATTGTTATATGGGTAGTATCTCTTAGTGTCTGGATCTATATTTATTCCAGAAGTATATTTATTTTCTTTTAACCATTTTGTTAATTCGTCAATTTTAGTTTTTTCAACTTTTGATACCAATGTTTCTGTTGGTTTATTGCTTTTTAATTTATTTATGATAGTATCTTTATCTGCTCCGAATAGTTCTACTATTTTGTCTGCTATTTTTGCTATTTTTTCATTTGTTGCTACTTGATCTACAACTGCATTCTTCTTTACCTTTAAATATGCCGGATTTACAGTAATAGTGTCTACATCTGCGCTTAATGCTAACGTTTTTCCATTTCTATCAAATATTGTTCCTCTTTTAGCAGTTAATATCTTATTTTGTGTTGACTGTAGATATGCTTTTTCTTTTAATTTTTTTCCATCTACTGTATAAAAGAATTCTATGTATACAATTCTTCCTATTAATATCATAAATAACAGTAATACTGTAATTACAATTGTTTTTAATCTAATTGCTGAAGATTTGATATTTTCATTTTTTGACACTATTTTTAATTTATTGTTCTTATTATGTGGAGATATCTTTTTGGTCATTATTTTTCCTCATTTTTTCTTTTGATTTATTTGATTTTAGCATATTTTAAACTTTAAAATCAACATAAGTTATCTTACTATTTGTGAATTTTACTTGTCTTAAAATGCTTTATTCTACTCAACAAAGATGAAAAAAGCACTAGCTCTTGCTAATGCTTCTTTTAATTAGTTTTGTTCAAAAACTTGATTAAATTCTTCTTCTGTAATTTTTTCTTTTTCAATTAATACTTTTGCAACTGCATCAAGTTTATCTCTATTTTGCTCTAACAATTCTTTTGCTCTTTGGTATGATGTTGCAATCATTTTTTTGATTTCTTCATCAATTATTGCAGCTGTTTCTTCTGAATATGTTTTTTCTTGTGCTAAATCTCTTCCTAAAAATACTTCTTGTGATTCTGAACCATATGTTACTGTTCCTAATCTGTCATTCATTCCATATTTTGTAATCATTGATTTTGCTATTGCTGTTGCTCTTTCGATATCATTACTTGCTCCTGTAGAAATATCTCCAATTGCTATTTCTTCTGCTACACGTCCACCTAATAATGATATAATTTGTTCTTCCATTTCTGTTTTTGATATGAATGATTTATCTTCTGATGGTCTATACATTGTGTATCCACCTGCCATTCCTCTTGGAATGATTGATATTTCATGTACTGGATCTTGTGTTGATAAGAATTTGCTTACTACTGCATGTCCACCTTCATGGTATGCTACTAGTCTTTTTTCTTTATCTGATCTTACTCTTGTTCTTTTTTCTGGTCCCATTGTTACTTTTACCATTGCGTCTTCAATGTCTTTTTGTTCAATTGCTTTATGGTCTTGTCTTGCTGCTAACAATGCTGCTTCATTTAATAAATTTTCTAGGTCTGCTCCTACAAATCCTGATGTATTTTTTGCAATTAATTTCATATCAACATCATCTGCAAATGTTTTCTTTTTGCTATGTACTGCTAATATTTGTTCTCTTGCTTTTACATCTGGTGCTGGTACTACTATTTGTCTATCAAATCTTCCTGGTCTTAATAGTGCTTTATCTAATACATCTGGTCTATTTGTTGCTGCTAATACTATTACTCCTTCATTTGCTGAGAATCCATCCATTTCAACTAACATTTGATTTAATGTTTGTTCTCTTTCATCATGTCCTCCACCAATTCCGGCTCCTCTTTGACGTCCTACTGCATCTATTTCATCTATGAATATGATACATGGTGCGTTTCTTTTTGCTTCTTGGAATAAGTCTCTTACTCTTGATGCTCCTACACCGACATACATTTCTACAAAGTCTGATCCACTTATAAAAAAGAATGGTACTCCTGCTTCTCCTGCTACTGCTTTTGCTAATAGAGTTTTACCTGTTCCTGGTTGTCCTACTAATAATACGCCTTTTGGAATTCTTGCTCCCATATCTGTGAATTTTTTAGGATTTTTTAAAAATTCTACGACTTCTTCTAGTTCTTCTTTTTCTTCATCTATTCCTGCTACGTCTTTGAATGTTAATTTTGTTTTATCTTCTTGATTTATCATTCTTGCTTTACTTTTTCCAAATGCGACTTGGCCTCCTTGACCACCACCTTGACGCATTGTTGTAAATGACATTAGCATTGTCCATAGCATAAATATTAGAACAATTGATGATATTGGTAATATCCAGTTTGATATTGTTTCTAAAAATGGTTGATTATCTGTACTTACTTTTACTGAACCATTTTGCATTGATTCATTTAAGTTTGTCATTAAATTTTCAATATCTGAAATATTTACTCTTTTTATTGTTTCATCATTTTTTAATTTTACTCTTGCTGTTTCTTTATCATAAGATATTGCAACATCTGTTACTTCATTATTTTTTATTTTTGATATTAATTCTGCATAAGTAATTTTGTTACTTGTTGGATTTGATACTGCTGGTACCAAAAATGCAACTAGTACTATAATTACTAACCATAATAAACCAGTTTTTACTTTACTCATGATTTTCTCCTTTGTTTTTTCTATTTAAAAATCTAGCATATTAATTTTGGTATTGCAATAGTTTTTTTAAAAGTTTTTTCTCTAAAAGCATTGATAATATTGAGTTTTTCTTACGGATTTAGTGTACTAAGTTGATAAAAATTTTTTTATTTTTTATTAAAATTTCTATTTTTTTGTTTATTTTTATTGTCTTATTTCCTACATTTCTTTCTATCATCTTTATAATATCATCAATATTTATCTTTGATATATTATTTGTACTGTTTAATAATTCCGAAATTGCTTTATTTATTAACCTTTTTTGAATTGCTTTATCTTCTATTCTTATTTCTTTTAAAGAAAATTCAATGGATTTTTTACTTATGTGTGCAAGTTCTTTATATTTAATTTGTACCTGTTTTTCTATATACGAATTCTCTTCTTTTATTATTTCCGTTGTTCTTTGGAGCGTTTTTATTATATTAGGATTTATTTTTGTTAGCTCTGGAATAATTATATTTCTGATTTTATTTCTTGTATATGTATTCTCTTTGTTTGTTGAGTCTATTCTTGGATTTAATTGTTGTTTTTGGCAATATGCTTCAATTTCTTTTCTTTGACAATTTATTAATGGCTTTATAAATTTGTTATATTCAATCGGCTGTATTCCTTCTAGCCCATACATTCCAGTTCCTCTTATTAAATTTAGCAAAACTGTTTCGGCATTATCATTCATATTATGTGCGATTGCAATTTTAGTTGCATTTTCTTTTGTCATTATTTCATCAAAAAATTGATATCTTATTTCCCTACCTGTTTCTTCTGTGCCTTTTTTGTTTTCTTTTGCTATTTTTTCTACATCTATTCTTTTTGCATAAAATGCTATATTGTTTTTCTTACAATAATTTTCCACATATTGTTCATCTTCTGTGGAATCCTTACGGATTAGATGATTTATATGTGCAACTATTATTTTTTTTATTTTTAACTTTTCTTGATATTTTCTTAAACATTCCAAAAGAGTAATAGAGTCAGGACCTCCTGAAACCCCGACTACTATTACTTCATTTTCATTTATTAAATTATTGTTTTTAATTGTGTTTAAAAATTTTTCTTCTAATATATCTATTCTTTTAGCCATATCTCTTTTCCATACTAGCAAATTTTGTGTATTTAGGCATCCATAATAGTTCTCTTTTTCCTAATGGGCCACTTCTATTTTTTGCAACTATAATTTCTGCAATATTTGTTGGTGGTGCTTCATCTTTTCGATAATAGTCTTCCCTATATATGAACATTACTATGTCTGCATCTTGTTCAATTGATCCTGATTCACGAAGATCTTGTAGCATTGGACGATGATTTTCTCTTGCTTCTAGTGCACGTGATAATTGTGATAATGCAATTATTGGAACATCTACTTCTTTTGCTATAATTTTTAAAGATCTACTTATTTCTGCAATCTCTTGTTCACGACTGTTTGTTCTAGTATTTCCTTGTATTAATTGTAAGTAGTCAATTACTATTAGTCCAATATTTTTTTCTAATTTTAATTTTCTACATTTTGCTCTAATTTCTCCAACTGTAATTCCTGGAGTATCATCTATAAATATCCCTGCAGATTCTGCAATTTCACCTGATGCTACAGCTATCTTTTGCCAATCTTTGTCCTGCAGATTTCCATTTTCAAAATCCCTACTATCTACCATTGCTTGTGAACATAGAATTCTGTGTGCACATTGTTCTTTTGACATTTCTAATGAAAATATTACTACTGGCACTCTTGCTCTTATTGCTACATTTGTTGCTATATTTAGAGCAAATGCTGATTTACCCATAGCTGGTCTTGCTGCTAATAGTATTAATTCTGTTTTCTTTAATCCTGATAATAATTCATCTAAATCAGGGTATCCAGTTGATGTTCCTCTTATCTTTGCGTCATTTGCTGATAATTTACTAATTTCTTCTAATGAATTACTCAAAATTTTTGAAATTTCTTCATAACCTTTTTGGCTTTTTCTTTGTAACATATCAAACATTTTTGATTGTGCTGATTCAATTATGTTTGTTGAATCTTCTGTTTGACTATATCCCAAATCCAATAAATTGTTTGCATCTTTTATCAATGATCTTAATAGTGATTTTTCTTCAACAATTTTTATGTATTTTTCAACATTTGCTGTTGTTGGCACTTTTTCTGGTAATTCTGCTAAATATTGAAGTCCACCAATTGCTTCTAGTTTCGCCATTGTTGTTAATTCATCTTTAACAGTGATTATATCTACTGCTCCACCTTTGGCATAAATGTTTGATATTGCTTTAAATATTGTTTTATTATCATCTCTATAAAAGTCTTCTGGTCTTAATACTTCAATTGCTGAGACTATTGCTTCTTTATCTGTTAGCATTGAACCTAACACAGCTTGCTCTGCTTCTATGTCATGTGGTGGTATTTTACCTAATTCCATTTATGCCTCCTATTTTTCTGGAATTACATTTACCTTTACTTTTCCGATAATACCTTCGAATAATTTTATATCTACTGTAGTAATTCCTACTATTTTTATTGTTTCTTTTAATTCAATTTTCTTTTTATCGATATTAATTGAATATTTATCTTTAAGTACATCTGAAATTTCTTTTGAAGTTACACCACCAAAGATTTTTCCATTTTCTCCTGATTTAACTTTTATGTCTAATCTTATTTTTTCTAATTTTTCTTTAATTTGCTCTGCTTCTTTTTTCTCTTCTTGTTTCTTGAAATCTCTTGAATCTTGCTTTGACTTTAATAGTGCTAAGTTTGCTGTTGATGCTTGCACGCCTAGTTTTTTAGGAATTAAAAAATTTCTTGCATATCCATCATTAACCTCTAATATTTGATCTTTTTTTCCTACGCCTTTAACGTCTTGAGTTAAAATTACTTTCATTTTCAATTCCTCCTATTTTTTATTAATTTTCTATCATATATTCATCTATTGCATTTTTTAGTTTTAATAATGCATCATCTATAGTTGTATTCGGAAGTTGTGCACCCGCTAGGGTTATATGGCCTCCTCCACCTAACTTTTCTAATATTAATTGAACATTTATATCTCCTATAGATCTACCACTAATATATATTATGTCATCTGTTTTTCCTAAAACAAAAGATGCACTAATTCCACTTATAGTTAACAATTCATCTGCTGCTTTTGCTATAACTAATGTTGTGTTTAATTCATCTTCATTATAAGTAGATATTGCTATTGAACCTTTAACTATTTCGGCTTTTGATATTATATTTGATATTATTTGATATGTTTTTAAATCATCTTGGAACCATTTTTTTACTTTGATTATATCAACGCCACATTTACGTAAGTATGCAGCTGCTTCAAATGTTCTTACACCTGTTTTAAATGTAAATTCTTTTGTATCAAGCATGATTCCAGCATATAATGCTTCAACTTCAATTGGTGTTAATTTTATTTTGATTGGTGAATATTGTATTATTTCTGTTACAAGTTCTGATGCTGATGATGCGTATACTTCATGGAAACTTAATATTGTATCTTTAATATAATCTGTGCTTTTTCTATGGTGATCTATTTCTACAACTTTTTTTGCATTTTCTAGTACTTTAATTGATTCTACATAATTTGTTTTATTTGTATCTACAATAACTAATAATGTATCATCTGTCATTTTCTCTAATGCTGTTTCTCCATTTATTACACATCCAATATATTCTTCATCTTTTTCTATTGCTTCTAAAAAGCTTGATATTCCAACTGCTTTTGAATCAACTACAATGTTTGCTTCTTTATTTAATGTTTTTGATAATCTATATATTCCAAGTGCTGATCCTATTGCGTCCATATCACTATTTGTATGTCCCATGACTAATACATTATCAGACTCTTCTATTAATTTTACTAATGCTGTAGAAACTGTTCTTGCCTTGACCTTAGTTCTTTTTTCTACTTCTTCAGTTCTTCCACCAAAAAATTCGTATTTCTGGTCTTGCTTTATTATTGCTTGATCTCCACCTCTTCCTAGTGCAATTTCTTGTACTGCTTGTGCTGATCTATATTTTTCATCAAGTGTTTCTCCATCTTTTGAAAAAGAAATACTTAATGTTGCTTGAATTCCATCTAATATTTGTAGTTCTTTGATTTGTTGCAAAATATTCATCTTATCTTTTTTCGCATTTTCTAAATTTTTGTTGTCTATTACAACATAAAATTTATCACGCTCTACTTTTACTACCAATGCTGAATAATTTAATGCCCATTCATATATACATTGTTCAATTTTAGCAATTACTTGTGATTTTATTTCTCCTGATAATCTTTGATTTATTTCATCATAATTATCTATTGAAATCATTCCTATATTTATTTCAGTTTCTTCTTCTTTTTCTTGAAGCTTTTTTATTTCTGTTTGATCTATAAAATATAATATGAATGTATAATCACTATTTTCGTCTTTATTTGTTTTTATATAAGTTCCTAATATTTTATAAGTTTTTTTATTTATATCAAACTCTATTTCAATTTTTCCTTTTTGCTTTCTTTCGGCATTTTTGTTTTCAGATATTGCTATTTGCTTAATATTATTTAACAATGCCATTAATTCAGAATTATCTTTGTTTACTTCTTCAAACTCACTATTAAACTTTTCACTTCTCCAAATTATATTTCCATTTGTTTCTATAATAATTAATGGAAATGGTGAATTTATTAATGTTGTTTTTGCTGCATTATTAACATTTAATGTTAAGTCTCTCAATTGTTCAGATAATTCAGATTTTCTTCTTTTATTGTTTATTATTGTTGCAGCTATTAAAATTATATATAGTACTGCTAATATAATTAATGCTATTAGTTCCAATTTTTATCTCCTCTTACACGTTTTTATTATACTACGCAATACTTTTCCTGTCAATTGTTTCAAGGGTTCAAGGTTGTTTTTATGATTTTATTTATATAAAAAAAGAAATGTTTTGGAATGCCAAACATTTCTTTTTTTTATATTATTCTTCTACTGATTCTGTTTTACTTGGATCTTTCATTCTTTCATTATACATCTTTTCTAATTTTTGAACGTATTCTGGATCATCCATTGTTTCTTCAGTATTTATATATGTTTCTTGATATTTTTCCATACCTGTTCCGGCTGGGATTAATTTACCAATGATAACATTTTCTTTTAATCCTACTAAATAGTCTGATTTACCTTTTATTGCTGCATCTGTTAATACTCTTGTTGTTTCTTGGAATGATGCTGCTGATAAGAAACTGTCAGTTGCAAGTGATGCTTTTGTAATACCTAGTAAAATTCTCTTTCCTGTTGCTATTTGTTTTCCTTCTGCTGCTAACTTTTCATTAATTTCATTTAGTTCATTTACATCAATTTGCATTCCTGGAATTATATTACTGTCTCCTGGATCTTCGATTTTTACTTTTCTTAACATTTGTCTTGCAATAACTTCAATATGTTTATCGTTGATATCAACACCTTGGCTTCTATAAACCTTTTGAATTTCTTGTACTATATATTCGTGGACTGCTTCTGCTCCCTTAATTTCAAGTATTTCATTAGGGTTGATTGAACCTTCAGTAATTGGATCACCTTTTTCTACTTCTTGTCCTTCTTCTACTTTTAATTTTAGTCCAAATGGAATTGAATATGATCTACTATCATCTTTACTTGTTATTGTAACTTGCTTTTTCTTCTTTATTTCTGTAATTGATACTACACCTGAGATTTCAGTTATAATAGCAAGACCCTTTGGTTTACGAGCTTCAAATAGCTCCTCAACTCTAGGAAGACCTTGTGTAATATCTGCTCCACCAGCAACACCACCTGAGTGAATTGTTCTCATTGTAAGCTGTGTACCTGGTTCACCTATTGATTGAGCTGCTATTGTTCCTATTGGTTCACCTATTTGTAAATCTCCTCTTGTTGACATACTCATACCATAACATTTTTCACAAATACCATGTTGTGTTTTACAATTTAATACTGATCTTACTGTTACTCTTTCGATTCCAGCTGCAACGATTGCTTTTGCTTGTTTATCTGTGATCTTTGATTCTTTTGAAGCTAAAATTTCTCCTGTTTCTGGATGTTTAATATCATTTAATGGATATCTTCCTATAATTCTTTCTTCTAATGATTCAATTACTTGATTTCCATTCATGATTGCATATACTTCAAGTCCTTCTGTTGTTCCACAATCATGTTCTCTTACGATAATATCTTGTGAAACGTCTACTAATCTTCTTGTTAAGTATCCTGAATCGGCTGTTCTTAAAGCTGTATCTGAGAATCCTTTACGTGTTCCGTGTGCTGCGATGAAGTACTCTAATGAGTCTAGACCTTCATAGAATGATGATTTAATTGGAATTTCAACTGTTTTACCTGTTGTACTTGCCATCAATCCACGCATACCTGCTACCTGACGTAATTGTGATAAGTTACCACGTGCTCCAGAATCTGACATCATGTAAATTGGATTTAATTTATCAAATTTACTAATCATTACTTTTGCAACTTCGTCTGTTATTCTTTCCCAAACTTTAATTACATTTGTGTAACGTTCTTTGTCTGTTATTAAACCACGTGCATATTGTTTTGCAATAACATCTACTTCATCTTGTCCTTCTTTTAGTAATCCTGGTTTTTCTTCAGGAACACTAACATCATACATAGATACTGTAATACCTGCTGTTGTACAATATTTATATCCTGTTGATTTAATATAATCTAGTAATTCTGCTGTTCTGTCTAGTCCATGAATTTCAATACATTTATCAATTATTTTCTTTAATTGTTTTTTAGCTGTTGTGAAATTAATTTCTAATTCAAATTCATTTTCTGGCTTACTTCTATCTACAAATCCTAAATCTTGTGGGATTCCTTTATTATAAATAATTTTACCAATTGTTGTTTCAATTATTCCGTGTTTTATTTCATTTCCATTTTCATCATATTTTGCCATTCTTACGTGAATCTTAGCGTGTACTCCTAAGTCTCCATTTAAGAATGCCATTTCTGCTTCATCTGTTGATGAGAAATATTTTCCTGCGCCTAATACGCCTTTATTTTTTATAACTTCTTCTGAATCTCCTTCTTCAAGGTCAACATCCAATGTTAAATAATATGCTCCTAAAATCATATCTTGTGATGGTTGTGTAATTGGCGCACCATCTGTTGGTTTTAACAAGTTATTTGTTGATAACATTAAATATCTTGATTCTGCTTGTGCTTCTGGTGATAATGGTAAGTGAATAGCCATTTGGTCACCATCGAAGTCAGCATTGAATGCACTACATACTAATGGATGTAGTTTGATTGCTCTACCTTCTACTAATACTGGCTCAAATGCTTGAATACCTAATCTGTGTAGTGTTGGTGCACGGTTTAGTAATACTGGATGATCATGAATTACATCTTCCAATACTTCCCATACTGATGGATCCAATCTTTCTACCATTCTTTTTGCACTTCTGATATTGTTTGCTAATCCTCTTTGGCATAATTCTCTCATTACAAATGGTTTGAATAATTCTACTGCCATTTCTTTTGGAACACCACATTGGTAAATCTTTAATTCTGGCCCTACAACGATAACTGAACGTCCAGAATAGTCAACTCTCTTACCTAATAGGTTTTGACGGAATCTACCTTGTTTTCCTTTTAACATGTCTGATAAAGATTTTAATGCTCTTCCGCCTGCTCCTGTTACTGGTTTTCCTCTTCTGCTGTTATCAATTAAAGCATCAACTGATTCTTGAAGCATTCTTTTTTCATTTCTTAAAATGATTTCTGGTGCTCCTAATTCAATTAATCTTTTTAATCTGTTATTTCTATTTATTACTCTTCTATATAAATCGTTTAAGTCAGATGTTGCAAATCTTCCACCATCCAATTGTACCATTGGTCTTAAGTCTGGTGGTATTACTGGAATAACATTCATTATCATCCATTCTGGTTTGTTTCTAGAATGTCTGAATGAATCAATTGTGTCTAATCTTTTTATTAATCTTGCTTTCTTTTGCTCACTTGAATTTGAAATTTCTTTCTTAATTTTTTCTGTTAATTCGTCTACATCGACATCTTTTAATAATTTTTGAAGAGCTTCTGCTCCCATTTCTGCTTTGAATGATCCTATACCATATTTTTCTACTGCTTCATGGTATTCTTTTTCATTTAAAACTTGACATTTTGATAGTCCTGTTTCACCTTTGTCTGTTACAACATATGATGCAAAATAAACTATTTTTTCAACATCTTTTGGTGAAATGTCCAAAACTAATGCAATTCTATTTGGTATTCCTTTGAAGTACCAAATGTGTGCTACTGGTGCTGCTAGTTCTATATGTCCCATTCTTTCACGTCTTACTTTTGACTTTGTTACTTCAACTCCACATCTATCGCAAACTACACCTTTAAATCTTATTTTTTTATATTTTCCACAATGACATTCCCAATCTTTTACTGGTCCAAATATTCTTTCGCAGAATAGACCATCTTTTTCTGGTTTTAATGTTCTGTAGTTAATAGTTTCTGGCTTTTTTACTTCGCCTCTTGACCACATTCTGATATCTTCATCAGATGCTAAATCTATTTTTATTTGACTTAAGTTTTCTAACTCTTCCACTAAATAGCCCCCTATAGTTATTTGGTGTTTTACTTAGATTAAGCTCTTTTTACACTGCTGTACAATCTATAATATATGTCAGAGCTCAATCTTTTCAAACTATTTAATTTTAGTCTTATATATTATCATCAAAGCCTTCATCTTCTTCGTATCCGTCACTGTCATCTGATAATAAGTTATCTTCAAAATCATCTGTTAAATCATCAAACAATTCATCACTTGATTCCTCGTCATCAGTATATTCAGAGTCTACATCGACTGTTGAAAATCCTTCTGATAATTCTTTTTCATCTTGTGTGGAAATGTTATTATTGTTTTTTGAATCTGTTATTGAATTAAAATCAATTCCATCATCAATATCTTCTTTTAGTTCAATTTCATTTCCTTTATTAGTATATAGCTTAATGTCTAGTCCTAATGCTTGTAATTCTTTTACTAATACTTTAAATCCTTCTGGAATTCCTGGTTTTGGAATATTTTCTCCTTTTACGATTGCTTCATAAGTCTTTACACGTCCAACAACATCATCTGATTTTGTTGTAATCATTTCTTGTAATGTGTATGCTGCACCATAAGCTTCAAGTGCCCAAACTTCCATTTCACCAAATCTTTGTCCACCGAATTGTGCTTTACCTCCTAGAGGTTGTTGTGTTACTAGTGAATATGGTCCTGTTGAACGAGCATGAATTTTATCATCTACTAAGTGGTGTAATTTTAGCATATACATTACTCCAACTGTTACTGGATGTTCAAATGGATCACCTGTTCTACCATCATATAGAACTGTTTTACCATCTCTACTTAATCCTGCTTGTTCTAGCATATCACCAATTTGTTCGAAGCTTGCTCCATCAAATACTGGTGTTTCCACTTTCCATCCTAATGCTCTTGCTGCCATACCTAAGTGTACTTCTAATACTTGTCCTAAGTTCATACGAGATGGAATACCCATTGGGTTTAATAATATATCAACTGGTGTACCATCTGGTAAGAAAGGCATATCCTCTTCTCTCATTATTCTTGATACAACACCTTTATTTCCGTGACGTCCAGACATTTTATCACCAACTGAAATTTTTCTCTTTGTCGCGATATATACTCTGATTATTTGATTTACTCCAGGTCCTAATTCGTCTGAATTTTCTCTTGTAAATATCTTAACATCTACTATTGTTCCTGCTTCACCATGTGGTACTCTTAATGATGTATCTCTTACTTCTCTAGTTTTTTCTCCAAATATAGCTCTTAATAGTCTTTCTTCTGCTGTTAGCTCTGTTTCACCTTTTGGTGTAACTTTACCTACAAGAATATCTCCTGGTCTTACTTCTGCACCTATTCTAATGATTCCACTTTCGTCTAGATCTTTTAATGTATCTTCTCCTAAATTAGGAATATCTCTTGTTATTTCTTCTGGTCCTAATTTCGTATCTCTACATTCACAGTTATATTCTTCAATATGAATTGATGTAAATACATCTTCTTTAACTAATCTTTCGCTTATTAATACAGCGTCCTCAAAGTTATATCCTTCCCATGTTGTAATAGCTATTAATGCATTTTTTCCTAATGACATTTCTCCATTATTTGTTGATGGTCCATCTGCAATTGTTTCGCCTGCTTCTACTCTTTCTCCAACTTGTACTATTGGTCTTTGGTTGAAACATGTACCACCATTTGTTCTTTTAAATTTCAATAATTTATATGTATCAAGGTCACCATGTTCATTTCTAATATCAATTCTTTCTGCTGTTACTTTTTCAACGATTCCCTTATTTTTAGCTAAAATTGTGATACCTGAGTCAACTGCAGCTCTATATTCCATACCTGTTGCAACTATTGGTGCTTCTGTCTTTAATAATGGAACTGCTTGTCTTTGCATGTTTGAACCCATTAATGTTCTTTTAACGTCATCATGTTCCATGAATGGTATCATTGTTGCTGCGATTGAAGCTATTTCTTGTGGAGATACTTCAACATAATCAACCATTTCTGCTGGTACTTGTTGATATTCTGTTACTTTTCTTACTTTAATTACTTTATTAACGAATCTTCCATCTTTATCAATTGGTTCTGTTGCCTGAGCCATTATATATTTATCTTCTTCGTCTGCTGTTAAGTAATCAACTTGATCTGTTATTTTTCCTGTTTCATGATCCACTTTTCTGTATGGTGCTTCGATAAATCCATATTCATTAATCCTTGCAAATATTGCTAATGCTGAAATTAATCCAATGTTTGGTCCTTCTGGTGATTCAATTGGGCATAATCTTCCATAGTGTGTATAGTGAATATCACGTACTTCGAATCCTGCTCTTTCTCTTGTCAAACCACCTGGTCCTAATGCTGAAATTCTTCTTTTATGTGCTAATTCTGATAATGGGTTTGTTTGATCCATGAATTGTGACAATTGTGAACTTCCAAAGAATTCTCTAATTGCTGATGAAATTGGTTTTGTGTTTATTAATGCTTGTGGTGTAATTGAGTCTAAATCTTGAACTGTCATTCTTTCTCTTACAACTCTTTCAAGTCTTGCTAAACCAATTCTGAATTGATTTTGTAATAATTCACCTACGCATCTAACTCTTCTGTTTCCTAAATGATCAATATCATCGATTTTTCCTAATTTATGATCTAAATTTAAGAAATAGCTTATTGATGCGAATATATCTTCGTTTGTTATGTGTCTAGGTAATAATTCATCATAATTTTCTTTTAATGCTTCATATAATTTATCTTTATCAGTATTTTCAATTATTGATTTTAATAATGAATAATTTACATACTCTTTGAATTTTAAATCTCCTAAATCACTTTCTTCTACGAAATTGTGGATATCAACTGTTCCGTTACCTATAATTATTACTTTACTATCTTTAACTTTTACAGCTACTGTATTAATTCCTGAATTTTGAATTTGATTTGCTATTTCTGCCGAAATTATTTGTCCTTTTTCAACAAGTACTTCACCAGTTTGTAAGTCCATGATATCTTCAAAGGCTTCTTGATTTATAATTCTTGTTGCAAGGCTCAATTTCATATTGAATTTGTGTCTTCCGACTTTTGCTAAATCATATCTCTTTGGATCAAAGAATAATCTATCAAACAATGTTTTAGCTGCTTCAATCGTTGGCAATTCGCCAGGTCTTAATTTTTTATAAATTTCAATTAAAGCTTCTTCTTGAGTTTTTGTTACATCTTTTTCTAATGTTAATTTTAATAGATTTTCTTCACCAAATATCTCTAAAATTTGGCTATCTTGTTCTATACCTAATGCTCTAATTAATGTTGTTATAGGTAATTTTCTTGTTCTATCAACTCTTACATATGTAATGTCATTGTTGTCTGACTCATATTCTAACCATGCACCTCTTAATGGCATTACTGTTGCTGATAATAAATTCTTTCCTTTTTTGTTATCAAAAGTACTTGCATAATAACAACTTGGTGAACGAACTAACTGGCTTACTACAACTCTCTCAGCTCCATTAATTACGAATGTTCCTGTTTCTGTCATTATTGGGAAATCTCCAAGGTAAATCTCTTGTTCTTTGATTTCTCCTGATTCACGATTAAATAATCTTACTTTTACATGCAATTTTTTTGAATATGTTGCATCTCTCTCTTTTGCTTCTTCTACTGTGTATTTTGATTTTTCATCCATGTGGTAATCAATAAAATCTAATACTAGATTTTCTGTAAAATCTGTTATTGGTGATACTTCTTTTAATACTTCACCAAGTCCTTCTTTCAAAAACCAGTTATATGAATCTTTTTGTACTTTTACTAAGTTTGGCATTTCAATAAAATTGTCGATTTTTGAAAAAGATTTTCTAGTAGTTTTTTCGTGTTTTACATCCTTTAACTTTAACAAAGGTGTACCTCCTCTTATTTTTTAAGCAGAAAGATTTTTTTGTTATTATTATAATTAAGTTCTTCTTATCATAGTTCAATTTCATTTTTTTGATAAAAACTGCCCCCCTTTTATCAAAAAAGTGAAACTTACCTAAGTAATTCTTCTTAATTACAATCATTTAAAATACAGAAAAAATGGCTATGAAACCATACACGGCAAAAAAAGGTAAACCAAATTACCATTTGATATTACCTCTTTTTAAATTTATAAACTTCTCATCATTACGAAATTTAACATCTATTAGCCCTCTAGATTTCTTTTTTCCGTATAAAAATACTTATTGTAGTATAACATTTTTACAAAATGATGTCAATAGTTTATTTTATTAATATACATATTTTTGTGGATCTATCTTTTTACCATTATATCTTATTTCGAAATGTAAATGGTTACCTGTTGAAATACCTGTTGAGCCAACTGCTGCAATTACTTGTCCTTGTTCAACAACTTCACCTTTTCTTACATAAATTTTACTACAGTGAGCATATCTGATTGCTGTTGATGAATTTGATTGAATTACAACAATGTTTCCATATCCACCATATGGTGAACCTGATCCTGCAAATATTACAGTACCACCTGCTGCGGCTTTTATCGCTGTTCCTTTTGGTGCTGCAACGTCTAATCCTGGGTGATTATCCCTTGATCTCCATCCAAACCTTGATGTGATTGTATATCCTGAAGCGATTGGTTTTATTAAAGTTACTCCTAAATCAGTTTTTACGCCGACTTGTGAATTGTCAACAACTTTTGCACGTTGTTCGTATGTTGACGATGTTGAGCCTGTACTTGATGTTCTTGCATTTTTTGCTGATCTTGATGTTGATCTTGGCTGAACATATAATTGATTTATACTATCATCAACTGATGCTAACTTAACTTCTGTTAGTTCTTTTACATCTGGTAACTCATCACTATCCCCATCACTGTCTACTGGTACATCACTTGTCCCTGTATTATCAGCTAATTTTGTTGAAGATTGTGAAACTTGTGTTTCTATTTCCTTTTCTGCTACTTGTTTTTTAGCATATTTTTCAATTATTCCCAAAGAATCTGCATTTGTACTTTTCTTGTTTTTTAATTCTTGTATAACTTTTTCTGCATCTCCAAATGTTTTTAAATATGCCTTTTCTTGATTATCTACTGTTATTGCATAATACTTATAATATGCAATTCCTGATTCCACTACCTTATTTAAAATGTCTTCGTCGTTTGTTTTAATATTTCTTTTTAATAATACAGCTTTGTATGTTGGTAATGCATCTACTTCAACGAATGCTACATCATCACCATTTCCAGTATTTATATAATCATTAATTCTTTTTTGTAAAACCACTTTATCTCTTGTATAACCTATAACTTTGCCATTAAGACTTACTTCATATGTTTGGCTATATGCAATTTGTAAAATACTTAATATGACAACAGCTGCTAATATGGCTATTGAAGCTAATTTAATTGATTTTCTTAGACCAACAGCTAATTTCTTAACTCTTAAAATATTAATTACCTCCATTTTTTGGCTCTTGCTCTATTATACTACATTATTGTTTTTTTTGCAAATTCAATCTTTTTGCTATAGCCATTTTTGTTGATATTATTGAGTTTTATATCATTTTAATTAGTCTATTAAATTTCTCTTTTATATAACTTTCTAATTTTGTCATAAATTCTTCTGGCTTTATTTCTTTTTTCGCTACTAAGTCTAATCCCTTTTCCCAACTTGCAGTTAGTTTTGGATTTAACATATCTTGCATTGACATTCTAACAATATCAAATATTGCTTCGCCTTTTTGTGTTGGTGTCACTATTTGTGTTTTATTATTTATCTGTATATAATCTATTTTTTCTAGCTTCTTTATAATTTCTGCCCTTGTTGCACTTGTTCCTATTCCAGCACCTTTTATTTGTTCTCTGAGTTCTTCGTCTTCTATTAGTTTACCGGCATTTTCCATTGCTAATATTATACTTCCAGAATTATATCTAGTTGGTGGTGTTGTTTCGCTGTTTTTTATTTCGTAATTTTCAACTTCTAGTTTATCGCCTTTTTTATAGGTTATCTTTGTTAATGGCTTCTCTTCTTCATCAAGTTCTTTGTTTTTTAATATCTTTTGATATCCTTGGGCTATACAAATTTTATCACTTGATGTAAATTTTTCTTTATCAATATCTATCACTATATTTAATTTATTGAATTCTGCTGGTGGATAGAATATTGCTAAAAATCTTTTTGTTATTAGCTTTAATGTTTGTTGCTCTAATTCTGATAATTTTTCATAGTTTTCAAATCCTTGTCCTGTGGGAATTATTGCATAATGATCTGTTATTTTTTTATCATTTACATACTTAGTTTTTTCTAGTTTGCCAACATATTTGTTTTCAGACATTTCTTTTAGAATTGATTGTATTTCTTCATCTTTGTAGTTTTTTACTAAATTGTTTAGATTTTTTGATATTACTTTTGCTATTGCAGTCGATAAAACTCTGGCATCTGTTCTTGGATATGTTATTAATTTCTTTTCATATAAATTTTGTGCTATTTCCAGTGCTCTATCAGGGGATATTTTAAATTTCTTACTACATTCATTTTGTAATTCTGCTAAATTAAATAATAATGGGGCTGATTCTTTAACTTTAGATTTTTTTATTTCTTCAATTATTGCTTCTTTTCCTTGCAACTCTAGAATCAATTTCTTAGCTTCATTCTCTTCTTTAAATCCTGTGTCATTATATAATTTAGGGCTTTCATTATATCTTGACGTTTCTGATACTTTCCACTCAGCTTGAAATTCTTTTAATATTGCTTGAATTTTATAATATGGTGTTTTTACAAAATTTCTTATTTCTCTTTCTTTATTAACGACCATCCCTAACACACAAGTCATTACTCTTCCTATTGATATAATTGATTTATCTGTTTTTAACTTATTTGACAAATTCTGTCCATACATTAAAGTTAACATTCTTGAAAAGTTAATACCTATTAAATAATCTTCTTTTGCTCTTAAATATGCACTGTCTGATAGACTATCATATTCGCTTGAATCTTTTGCTTCTTTTATTCCTCTTCTTATTTCTTCTTCTGTTTGTGAATCTATCCATACTCTTTTTATTTTAATCTTTGGATCTGGTTTCACCATCATTAAAACTAGTCTTTGAATATATTCTCCTTCTCTTCCAGAGTCTCCTGCATTATATATTTCATCTATGTCGTCTCTTGTCATTAATGATTTTATTATATTAAATTGTTTTTCAACTTGAGGTATTATTTCATATTTCCAATCTTTTGGTATAAATGGTAATGTTTCTATTCTCCAATATTTTAATTGTTCATTATATTTTTCTGGATAACTCATTGTTACTAAATGGCCTACGCACCATGTTATTATCCATTCTTCTGATTCTACATATCCATCTCTTCTTGTAAAATTATTAGATACCACCTTTGCAAATTCCATTGCTACTGATGGCTTTTCTGTTATTATTATTTTCTTTCCCATAGTATTTTTATACCATAGGTGTTTCTTTTCTTCAAGAATTTTTATGTCCTTTTTTCTTTCTTTATTCTCTGTTTTTCTTGATAATTCTTGATTATATAAAAATAAAAAACATTTCACATTACATTAATGCAAAATGTTTTTTTATTTTTTGTTTTATTGAATTTCTGAAATTGCAGTATTTGCTGCAATTGCTCCATCTGAAGCTGCTGTTATTAATTGTCTTAGTTCTTTTTCTCTGACATCTCCTGCTACATATATCTTTTCAATATTTGTATGGACTCCATCTTCTGATTTTATATAACCTGATTCATTTAAATCTATAAATCCTTTAAATATTTCTGTATTTGGTATTTGTCCAATTGCAATAAATAATCCTGAAATATCAATCTTTGTTATTTCATTTTCGTTATTTATTATTTCTAATCCTGTAAGTTTATTTTCTGCAATTAATTTATGTGGTTTATTATTTAAAATAAATTCGACGTTTTTCTTTGATTTTAATATTTCTATAGCTTTTTGATCTGCTCTGAATCCTTCTCTTCTATGAATCAAATATACCTTTTCTGCTAAATCTGACAAATAAATTGCATCTTCAATCGCTGTGTTTCCACCACCTATTACGGCAACATTTTTTCCTTTATAAAATCTTCCATCACATGTTGCACAATATGAGATACCTCTACCTACGAGAGTATCCTCTCCTTCTAATCCAAGCTTTCTATTTTGTGTTCCTGTTGCAATTATAATTGCTTTTGCTTGATATTGATTTTTGTTTGTGGTAACTAATCTATCTTTAGTTATGTTTTGAACTTCTTCTCTCTTATATGTTACACCTAATTCTTTGACTTGATTATATAGATTTGTTGCATATTCTATTCCTGAAATATGATTTAGTGCAGGAAAATTTTCAATATCCGGTGTGTTTATTATTTGACCACCATAATTCTTTCCTTCAAGAATCAATGTTTTTTTATTTGCTCTTGTTGCATATATTCCCGCTGTCATACCTGCTGTTCCAGCACCTACAATAATTATATCAAATTCTTCCATTTATTCACCTACTATTAATCTTTCTACTTTTGACATCACATCTTTCATGTTATGTGTTGGTTCAAATCTTTCTACAACATTTCCGTTTCTGTCTACCAAAAATTTTGTAAAATTCCATTTGATTTCTGGATTATTTTTATAATCTTTGTCAATTGATTTTAGCATTACTGACATTGCTAATGCTTTTGGTCCATTTCCAAACCCTTCAAATCCTTTTTGAGTTTTTAAATATTTAAATAATTCGATTGCATTTTCGCCATTTACATCTGATTTTTTCATTTGCTCGAATTTTGTTTTATATTTTAATGTGCAAAATTCATGTATTTCTTCATCTGTTCCTGGTGTTTGCCCTGCAAATTGATTACATGGTACATCTATTATTTCTAAGCCTTTATCATGAAATTTTTCATACATTTCTTCTAATTCTTTATATTGTGGTGTAAATCCGCAACCTGTTGCTGTATTTACTATTAAGATAACTTTTCCTTTTAAATCTTTTAAATTTAAATATTCGCAATTTGGCTTCTCTACTTTATAATCGTATATATTCATTATTTTCTCCAATAATTTTATTTAATATATCTTTTAGATTTATTAATTCTTCTAATGGTAGATTTATACATTTCATCATTTCAATTGGTATATTTTTAGCCTTTTCCTTTAATGCCTTACCTTCGTTTGTTAATGTTATTGATAGATTTCGTTCATCCTCTTTTGATTTCTCTCTTTTTATATATCCTTTATGTTCTAATTTTCTCAAAAGTGGTGTTAGTGTTCCTGAATCTAAGTATAACTTTTCTCCTAAATCTTTAACATTTTCCTTTTCTACTTCCCACATTACCATCATTGTAATATATTGTGTGTATGTTAAATCTAATTCTTTTAAAAATTTATTATATTTTCTAATAATTTCCTTTGATGCTACATATAAAGGAAAACATACTTGATTACTCAATTTCAATGAATCATATTGTTCCATTTTTAACCTCTTTTCTACCACATTTTAATTGTATGCAATTAATGTTCTATAGTCAATATTTTTGATTTAATAATCATCTAAAATTCACATTTTATTCAAAAAGTAATAAGTTCCTGGAACACTGGAATCCCAAGAACTTGTATTTTATAGCTCTGACAAAATGTATTTTATAATGTTTATTAACTTATCAATATCCTCTTTGTTATTATATATGTGTAAACTCACTCTTATTGCGTCATCTGATTTACCACTTTTACAAAAGTCCCCTGTTCTTACACATATTCCATAATCACTTAAAATTTCTCCTAATTCAGAACTATCTATTCCTTCTATTTTAAATGTTATAATTCCATATCCTATTATACAACTACGTTTATCTATACCTTTTGAAAATTCTATATTAGGGATTAATTTCAACTGTTCATATAAATATCTAGTTAAGTATAGCATATATTTTTCAATATCTTCAATCCCTATTTTATTTATATAATCAATTGCTGAACCTAGTGAGATTATACCTGATATATTTTGTGTTCCTGATTCTAGTACTTCCGAAGCTTTATTTGTTGATATTCCTTCTTTCTCTTTACCTCCGCCTACTTTATAAGCTTTCATTTCTTTTATATTTTCACTTTTAATATAGCATACGCCTATTCCTGTTTCTGCAAACATTTTGTGGCCTGAAAAATATGCAAAATCTACATCAAGTTTTTTTACATCTATATTGATATGTCCTACGCTTTGGCTACAGTCCAATACTATTTTGCAGTTTGGATTTTTTATTCTAATTCTAGGTATAATTTCTTCTATTTCCATTTCTAAACCATATACATTGTGAATATGGCTTAAGACCACTATTTTTGTTTTTTCATTTATTTTAGAGATTAAATTATCTTCTATGTAATCTCCTTCAACATCAATCAATATTTCTTTTTCAATTATATTAATTTTGAATTTATTTAATATATTTATCAAATTCATCCAAGGAAAAATTGTTGATTTATGATCTTCTTTACAAAGCATTATTTCATCATTGTTTTGTAAATTATTTAACATGTATGAATATGCAATCAAATTTGAACTGTCAGTTGCTCCTGATGTAAATATTATTTCATTTTCTTTAGCATTAATAAATTTTGCAACTTTTTTTCTTGTTTCTTCTACTTTTTTATTTGCTTTTCTTGCCCAATCATAATTTCCTCTGCCTATATTTGAACAATATTCTAAATAATATTTATTAATTTCATCTATTACTTGTTGTGGCTTTTGTGATGTTGCTGCACTATCTAAATAAACAATATTTGAATTTAATATTGGAAAATCTTTTCGTAATTCTTCCATTTGTCTTATTTTTTCTGTGCTTATATTATTTGTATTGATTTTGCAATCATTTGTCTTCATTATATTATTCCTTCTCTAAGACTCCTTTTTAGTGGAAGTGAATTTTCTCTCCAAGCTGTCATTCCATTTTCTAAGCTGTATACATTCATTCCTTTTTTATTCAATAAACTACTAAATTTCTTTGACTTATCCCCTATACTACATACTAATAGTACTGAGTTTTCTTTTGAAAAAGGCGTACCATTATCTACTAAATCTTCAAAAAAGATATCTGTAATATTGATAGCATTTGCTATGTGTCCATTTTTATAAGCTAAATTTCCCCTTAAGTCAATTATGATTGGATTGTTTTTTTCAATCCATTCTTCTGCATTATTAATATCTATTGTTTTAGCATATTTCATATCTTCTTCTGTTAATGTTCTAATCGTTTCTCTTTTTATTTCTGAATCAAATATTTCTGGTCTTCTTTTCTTAATATATGACATGTACCATTCCATTCTGTCACATGCTATAAACACTGCGTTTGTTGGTTCATTTAACTTGTCATCTATTTCTCTCAAATATTTTAGTGTTCCTTTAAATGCTGCTCCACTGGTAGGTCCTCCTAAAATTCCACATTTTCTATTAAGGACTAGCATTTCTTCAACAGCTTCATCGGAATTAACTAATACTATTTCATCATATAATGATTTATTAAATATTCCTACTTCGTACATTTCGTCTTTATTTCTTATTCCTGGAATTGTGTCTCCTTTTTCCGCAATTATTCCAATCTTTTTTAAATTTTGATTTTTTTCTAATAGATACTCAATTGTTCCTCTTGAAGATCCAGTTGTCCCCAGCGTTCCAAAAAAATAATCTACTTTTCCAAGATCATCATATATTTCTTTACCTGTATGTTCATAGTGTACTTTAGGATTTTTTAAATTTGTATATTGATTTGTGTGATAGTACTTATTAGGATTTTCAGATACAATTTTGTCAATATATGCAACTGGATCATTTGGATCTGTTGGGTCTGGACATTCTGATAGTCCTGGTAATTCTTCTATTTCTGCTCCAGTCACTTTCAAAATTTCTTTTGTTTCTGGTATTTTTATTCTGTTAGTAACAGTTTTAAATGGAATTCCATTCATACTGCATATAATTTGTAATGCTTTTGCTGTATTTCCACTTGATGACTCTATTACTGTCATATTATTTTCTTTTAATTTTTGAATCTCATCTTTAAGCATTGCATATCCTGCTCTGTCTTTTAGTGAACCAAATGGATTATATAATTCACATTTTGCGTATACATTGATGTTTTTCAGTTTTGTTATTTCTTTGCTTATTTCAATTAATGGTGTGTTTCCTATTAATTCTGTTACACTCTTATATAGCACTTGTTTATTCCTCCTTTAAACATTTCAATGGTTCATAATTTTCATCCATATAGAAAATTGTTTTTCCATTTTCAAAAGTAGCTACCACCTTTGTTGCAATTTTCTGCTTTATTGTATGTGATTGGTCAAAATCCATAAAATATCCTGCAGTGTTTACGAATACTATCAGATCTCCACTTTGTGGTATTTTATCTATAAATATTTTTCTTTTGAAAATAATGTCATTTTCCATACAAAGATTTCCTATAAAGAAGACTCCTTTTCCATTGCTCTCTTCTTTGGAATCACTTATTAATATTGGGTCAACAAACATTTCTTGTTCTCCAATTAATAAATCAGATCTTTTCATATCTAATCCGACTAAATAATCTCCGTTTTCATTTTCTTTTACAAAATTCACTTTTGCTATGTTTATCCCCGCTCCATCTAAAAGACTACATCCTGGTTCGATATATAATTCAATCATATTTTCACTCAATATTTCGCCTATTTCTCTGTTTTGAAATTTAGTTAATCGATTTGATAATATTTCATCTAATAATTGGTTTCCGGTTATCTCATTGTAATAATCATGAATATTTAAAATTCCTCTTAATACTCCTTTTTCAACTCTTAATCCAAAAGATGTATTATTCCATGTTAAATCATTTTTTCCTGATAATATTGATTCCTTTAATTCACTTATGCTTTCATTCCATTCTTCTTTGCTTTCTATGTAATTGACTTTAAATCCTCCACCTATATCTAAAACATAAGGATTTAATCCTTGTTCGAACATTTCTTCAAATATTTCAATACAATTTTCTATTGCTAATATTTTTTCTTTTACATTTACTGTGTCTAAATGAAATGATATACCTATTATTTCTAGATTTTTATCGTTTTCTTGAACATATTTTATCAATTTATTTACTTGGCTTTTGGGTGTACCAAATCTACTGCTTCTATTTATAATTTTAGTTTCTTCTGACTTAAATCCGTTTAATCTTAATAAAATTCTTATTTTGTTTTTTGTTTGAATCTTTTCTTTGAAATAATTAATTTTCTTTATTTCTTCTAAGTTGTCTACATTAAAAACAATGTTATGTCTTATTCCTAAAATAATAAATTCATCATTTTTAGGTCCTGTTGCTTCGATTCTATCTCCTGTAAATCCATTTGATAATGCTGATTTTAATTCTTCTAATGAAGCTACATCAACATTTATTTGGTTTTGTAGTGCTTGCTTTAAAAACGAATTTGATTTGTTACATTTATGTGCATAATATATTTTTCCAGAAAGGTGATGTTTCTTTAGTGTCTCTTTAAAATTACTTATATTCTTATCCATTACATTTGGAAACAATATATTTAATGGTGATCCATAACAATTAGCTAATTCCTTTAATTTTTCTTTGTTTTCAATTATATCCCTTGTCTCTTGATTTAATTTTGGTGTAAATTTAAACATCTTATCACTTCCTCATAACTAAATTCTGGATCAATGTATTCTGTTAAATCTTTATTATAAAATTGACTATACCACTCACCACAATCATCTTTATATACCTGTTTTTGAATTTCATAATAATTATTCCAGTCTTTTTTTGTTGATTTTAGTATTTCAAATATCTTTTTATTTATTTCACTATTATCTAAAACAAAGTTATTAAATTCTTCTTCATGTCCTTGCTCATATTTTCTTAGATATTCTGAATCTTTGACAAATCCTAAAATATTCTTTTCATCTATTTGTGATTTTATAAATTCTATATCATCTTGATTTCTAACCTTATTTCCTATTACATAATTATTTATTTTGTATTTTTTTGTTATTTCTATAAAATCTTTGTATACGTCAATGCTTTTCTTTGTTGGTTCTACAACAAAAACATTAATGTCTGAAACACAGAACATACTTGTTCCAACGCTATCAACTCCAGCTGTTGAGTCAGTTATTACTGTTAATTTATCATTATCTAATAAACGATTATATATTAAAACTGCACTCCCTAATTGGCTGTGATAGCAAGCATATCCTACATTTTTATCAGTATATGTTCCAACTGTTAGTAATGCTAAATTTTCATTTTTAAATGTTGCAAATTTCTTAAAAAATTCATCATCAAGTGATGGCTTAATAAATGTACTATCCTTTGTTGGTGGTGTTGTTCCTATAATTATTTTATTATTTCTTTCTAAATATTTTGAAATTTCTTCAAAATCATCTCCTAAATATTTAGTTTTCATATTTAAGCTTTGTCCTAGGTGTACATTTATATCAGCATCTATTGCTAATACTTTTTCATCCCTATTTTCTAAAAATTTTATAAATGAAGTAGATAATGTTGTTTTTCCACTTCCACCCTTTCCTAAAAAAGATACTCTCATTGTTTCCCCCTATTTATTAAATACACTCATTACATTTTCCATATAATATAGTTTTACTTGGATCTAATTTTATTTTATATTCTTTTTCTATTGAATCTTCGATTTTCTCAAATTCATTATCTTCTAAATGTAGTGTTTTTCCACATTTTTCACACCTAAAGTGGATATGTTCTTTACATTTGTCGTCTTTAATGTATTTGTAATAACTACTTACAGAATTGCTATCGATAAAGTACTTGTCTACAACGCCTTCTTCTACTAATCTTTTTAATTGCCTATATACGGTAGTTTGACTACATTGTTTATTTTTTTTAATTATGTAGTTAACTATCATTTGTGCAGATAGGTCTTTTTCATGATTTTGTTTTAAATAATTTAAAATTAGCTCTTGTTGTTTTGTGTTATACTTATTCATTTTATTCCTCCATACATTATTTGAAAATGATAATCGTTTTCAAATTCTATCACTTTTTGTTTTATAAGTCAATATTTACTTAATTTGTGCGTTTTCACATTTTAAACTTTATAGTTGATTTTTTGTATATTTTGTTATATAATATTAATTATCAAATTTAGAGGAGGTATTATTTTATGTATTTCTTAGGAACTCGGAAGGCTAGATTTTTAGCCTATCCAAAGGCGGGCGATGATACAGGTGTATCGTTGCCAATTCTGCAAGATTCAGAAGAATGCTTGGTCGTAGATTTGTTTGCCGATCCTGCAAACAAAACATCTGATTTGGTGATTTACCCGGATCAAATTGGAGGCAATATAAAGCTCTGCTTTTCTTTTGATTCCAGACAGGACTTTATTGCGCTGTACATTAGCGTTCGACCTATTTGGGACGAGGATGATGAAGAACGACCAATAGTCGATGCTGCGATCATGTTTGATCCTGAGGAATCTGAAGATTCAGAAATCATTAATTTAAGGCTCCCTGATGAGCCTTCCATGATTTCTGTTATGATTCCGGATAACTTAAATCAGGGTCATGGTAGAAATACTGTGAAAATCACTAAGATTTAAAATAACCCAGTGCATCGGACTTTGATGCACTGGGTTTCTCCATTTGATTAAATTAAAATAAAAAAAATCAAGGATAACCTTGATTACATGGTTGCGGGGGTCTTTTTATCGTATTATATTTCCTTGATATTATTGATGTTTTTATAAATTTGCGACAGTTTTACGACAATTATTTCAAAAAAAAATTAAACTTTTTTTATAAAAAGTATTGACAATACGTGGCGTATAGTATATACTTATATCAGAAAGGAGGAAAATAGTGTAATGTCCATATACAACTCAAAGGACATCTTAGAATTATTTCTTAAAAATGGTTGGACTAAAAAAACTCAAAATGGTTCACATTTAAAAATCTTTAAACAAGGATATGGAATAGTAATAATTCCAATGCATAATAAAGATTTAAAAAAAGGAATGATTCAAGATTTTATTAAGAAGTATGGGCTTAAATAAAGCCCATTCTTAATAAACTACACTATTTTAAAAAGATGAATAATATTTTAATTTATCCAGCTATTTTTACTAAAGAAGATGATGGATTTTGGGTTAATTTTATTGATTTTGATGGTGTGTATTCTGATGGCGATGATTTACAAGAAGCGACCTTAAACGCTTCTAAAGCTTTGGGATTATTCTTAGAAGATATGAGCGAATATCCTCAACCAACAACTGATGTTTCTAAAATAAAATTAGAAAAAAATCAATTTATTTCTTTTTTATCAATAGACTTGAATGTTTATAGAGAAAAGTTCTCAAATAAAACAATAAAAAAGACTTTATCATTACCTGCTTGGCTAAACACAATGGCTTTAGAGAATAATATAAACTTTTCTGAAACTTTAAAAGAAGCTTTATTTTTAAAATTAAATATTGACAAATAACAAAAGATACAATATATTATATGTAAATACACTATTTTTCTCAAAATGAGATACAGAGCAGTAAATTTTTTATACTGCTCTTTTTTATTTTTCTAATTTTAAAAATCAGATAAAACTATTGATATTACAGCTTTTAATCTTTTTATACCCAACTAGCAATATTAATTCTTTATAAAAATTCAAAAATATTTCAAAAAAGTGTTGACAATAGTTGTACAATGTTGTACAATATAATCAAGTTAAGCAGAGAGCTTAATAAATAAAATGAAAAGAGGATTTGGATATGTATATTTTAGAAAAAAATGTAATTAATAAAGATGGAGAAGCTTTGAATTATGATTATTATGATTTTAAAAATTTAGAAGATTTAGAAAATGATATTAATTATACAATAAAAAATAAAGGAACAAAAGAATATGCTTTTACTATTTATGATGTAAAAGACGATAAAATGTTAACGGACTATATAATGAATAATGATTTCTTCAAAATATACGATGAAGACGAATATGACGAAAATGTATTAGCTCAAAAAAGAGACGATAGTATTATTTCTTCAAGAAAAACAATAGAATTATAAGAGGAATTACAATGAACGAAAAAAGAATAATAAAAGTGAATTTTAATAAAAATGGAAATGGCTACTTTATAAACAGAGTAGCTATTCCTCCAAAATGGATTAATCATTTAGGAATTACCGAAAATGATACGCAAGCAATAATTGAAATAAAAGATGATGTAATTACTATAAAAAAAGCATAAAAAGATTATAATAAAAACAAAAAAAGAGGCTGAATTAAATCAGCCTTTTTATTTTAGCAATTTTTCAATTGTTTGTTTTCCGACAATTCCATCTGAAGCTAATCCGTTGTTTCTTTGGAAATCTCTGATTCTTCTATCAGTATCATTTCCAAAAATTCCGTCTATTCCTCCATAAATTGAGTAACCTTTTTTAATCAATGCTTTTTGAATTATTTTAGTAATATTTCCTCTTGCACCAATTCGAACATTGATCATGGCATTTTCTGTTTTAGGTCCGAAAATTCCGTCCTCTATTAATCCAGCATTTTTTTGTACATTCAATTCATGTTGTAACTCTTTTACTAAATCATTAACAACGATATTTCCGCTTCTTGATTCTGCACTTTTTGATTCAATAGGATTTATGGATTTAAATTCTACATCGCCGTTGGCTTTAGCTACAATCTCATCAAAAGGATAATTTTTGCCTGGGCAATTAGTAGCACACAAATCTTTATGCTTTTTTATTTCTTTAATATCATATTTACCTTTTAAATATTTGATTAATTCAATTACAGCATTCTTTTGTGCTTCAGGCATTTCTTCTATATCATATTTTCCTTCAACACATATTCCAATTGAATGGCTATTAGAACCATAGCAGTGAGCTCCAACTGCGTTTTCTTCACGACCTCTGTACTTTGTACCATCTTTCTTTATAAAAAAGTGATATCCTATTTTGCACCAACCACGAGCTTTGTGCCACCTGTCGATATCCTCTACTGTGCAATTATCTGCTTCAGCATGATGCAATACTATTAAATCTGTTATGTCTCTATATTGTAATGCTCCAATTGTTTTGAATGTCTTTTCTACAATATTCATATTTTCCTCCTTTTTATTAATTATTATTTTTTAATGTGTACTCTAAAATTAAAAATATTTCCCAATCTCCAGAAAAATAAGGATCTATTTTTAGGTATATTTTTTCTGAATCGATTCGATCTATTCTTAAAACTTTGTTATTATTTCTATTTATATAGTTATCATTATGATTATGTGCAATAAATCTAGCATCAATTACATAATCAAGATCATTAATCCAATGATTTAATGTTTCTGATGAATATCCTCCATTTAAAGTATATATTCCTCTATAAATTGGTCTACCATCTATCCATCTTCCTACAACAATATGTGGTCCTAATTTATAATGATTTATTGATGTACCATTAATTGATATATCATTTTTATATTCCGGAATACAATTTATTCCTATCGAATTATTAAAATCATCGAAAAAGACAAATGGTGTACCTTTGTCGACTGGTTCTATCATTGTTGTTGTTCCGAATTTATCTTCAATTTCTATAACAATAAGCCAATCAAATTGATTATCTAAATTTAATTCTATAGTTTGATTATTTTGTATATTAGATGTATTTGAAAAATTATCATTACCCCATTTTTTATATTTATACTTTATAGTAATCTTGTTTTTATTATTTATACTTGAATAATTGCAATCTACTTTTAAATAAGTTTGATTATAATAATTATTTTTTCTAAAACATTCAATATTTGCTTCAGGTAGCTTCCAATCTAAAACTTGAATTTCAAATGTTTTTGTTCGTTCATTTTCACGACTATCGATAATTTTTAATTTTGCATTTACATTACTAGATTTATTTATTGTCCCACAATTTATAATTGCATTATTATTATTAAAATTTGTTGTTGTATATTCAATACCATCAATTTCTAATATTGCTTTTTTAGGAGTTGCATATTTATAAGTTTCTATATTATTAATCTGTACTTGTAATTCTGATATATTCTGCACTATTAATTTATTGTTAGTAGTGACATTAATACTTTTGTTATTTGTATCTATATAATCAGGTTGAAAATTAGGATTAGCGTTTATAACATTCATATTTCTATCAAACCAAGAAGCACTTAATTCATTATCATTCTCCATTGCACAAACAGTAAATTTGACATTTAGTTTATTAATATTTGCGCTCAACTGTCGCAGTTTTTTTCTTTCTTCTTCTGATAAAACAAATATACAATATGTTGCATCTTTATTTAAGTCTCTATATATTAATTTTGAATTTCCACCAGCTTCAAGTTTGCAGCGGATATTATACTTTTTTGATATATTTTGAAATTCTATTTTAGGATTCTCTTCATCATTAAAATCATATGCGCTAGTTATTATTGGGAATCTATCAATTTTACTCAAATTTAAAGTACTAGAATACTCATTATTATTATTGTTATAGACCGAACCAAATAATTTAAATGTTATTGAATCAGCACTTCCATCATCTTTGTGCCTAATTTTTATTGTTCCAGATTTTGTACCTCTTGCAGCAGGAAATTCTCGACTTCTATATGAAATAGTTTGCTTTTCAATGATTTTCTGATTATTGATTTCTATTCCAAAATTATAAATAGTATAATTATTTGATCGTCCTCCAACACTCTCAACCACCCATCGAATAGTCGAAGTATTTTCTAAAACATCTGTACTTTCTTCCCAAACATTTAATTTTATAAATCTTCCATCGTACGAATTTGTTCTAACCTCTGCCATTTAAAATTTCCTTTCTTTATAACGAGAAATTAATGCAATTCCGTCATTTGTGATCTTATTATTTTCATCTATAATTGTTAAAGGAATTATGCTTTGTTTGTTAAAGAATGTTATTTCCTCTTCTACGATACTTTTTTTCATATGAAATTCATCCTTATCAACCCAAAAAGTTTTGTTTTTATTTTTATCAAATCCTACAAAGCCGACTTCAGAGTTCAATATAATTTGTGAATCGTCTTTTCCATACATCTTTAATCCATTTTTATCTAAAATACAAATTAATTTGTTTGTTTCATCATATACTTCAATAATCCCACTTTGATTAAGACTAGATCCTAATTTTAGAGTTCCGCCTTTAATCATATCTGCAACTAAATTAATTACATTTATTTTTTGCATATCCATTGTTCCATCAATAGTCCATGCAGAGTTAAAGTCTCCTTCAATCCCATTTTGTGAAAAAGCAATTCCAGCAGCACTTATCATCATAACATTTTTTGCTGTTTCTTTAGGCAATGAATCAACAAATAACAATCTATCACTTTCTAAAATTTGATAGCTATTTCCTAAAAATTTATTATAAGCTTTTTTGATTTCACTTAGCTCTTTTCCTAAAGTAACTTTAAAAACATTATTACTTTCATCAATTTCTTTTTTTGTTTCATTTGTTATCATTGTTGAAAGTTCACTCAATTTTTTATTAAAATTCCCAAATTGTAGTTCTGTATATTTTTCTAAAATACAGTCATATTCAAAAGCTATTAATTGTGTAATTATATTTATATTTAGTCTTTCATCAACAACTTCAATAAAGTCACCTACATCAGAAATTTTTTCTAAATTTGCTTTTAATGTATAATTAACTTTTGGGACTGAATTAATTTCAACATAATCTTGTGCTTTCTTTCTCAAATCTTCAATAAGAGCATTTTTATATTCATCTTCACTTTTATAATTTTCTTGATCAATATCATTCTGCTCAAAACTGATGCTCTTAGTATATGGTATATTATATTGTTTTTTTGAATAGATATATTTTTCAGGCAGTAAAATTCCATCTTTTCCGACTGGCAACAACTTAGTTACAACTGAATCCCAAATATCGCTACAACTAATATCTTTTAAATTCTTCCCGTATCTTACTAACACTCCATTATCATTTCCAATTTTATTTCGGATTTCTATATTAAAAGCATTTCTTACTAAATGCCCTCCCCAACGTTCTAAAATTACAGAAACAGCCTCATATAAACTTTTTCTTACACATCGAAAAGAGTTCAATTTGCTTATATCTGAAATTGTTGAAAATGGACTACTATTATCAGTTGCATTATTTATATGATCTAATGCATCATTGCAATTTTTATTTACTATATAGCTGTCTAAAATTAAATAGTTTTTAGTATCGTAAAATAAATGCCAACATCGAATTTTAATTTTATTTTTATTTTTTTCAATATTACCAATTCTAAAAGAATCCTCTCCATTTGGTGTGTTTGCTACTATAATTTTATCTTTTTTTAAAATATTAAGATAACTTAAATCTGTCTCTAAATCTAAATAATAACTTCCATTATCTTCTTTATATATTTTTGCTTTTGATGGTATTATAATTTTTTCTCCATTTGAAGAAAAGTCGATATCATTTTCACTAAAAAGTTTTATCATTTATTTTAATTACTCCTTTTAAAAAATAATTATTTATATCCTTCAACTCTCAATACTGATATTTGATTTGAATTATATTTAACATTTCCACTGCTTTTTATATTTGTTATTCTTGAATATTTGAATTTTAGTAATTTATTTTGTAAAAAATATCTTGCTGTTTTTATTTTAATATCGCCATCATCATACGGCGTCAATGTACTTAAAATAACATCTTTATTAAATGGCTTAGCTACAACAATAGAATTATTAAGATGCATTTCAGAGTCTTTAAAATATATGATAATTCTTTCATATTTATTAATATCCTCATTTAATACGATATCATTTTGTATACCATCACTGTTATCAAACAAAATTGTTGGTTTTGCTTGTATTAATCCTTGTTTGCAATATTGCAAATTACTTCCATTATTCGATTCATAAGCTCCATTCCAAAATGCTAAATTTTCTGCAGTAATAAAATTCATTCTTGTATCTTTATTATTATATTTTAAATGTGCAGAATCATCATTTATTTCTAATATTCCACGATTGTTCAAATCAGAACTGATTACTCTATGCTCTAAAACTCCGTTATTTATTACTGGTACCCAAGTGCTCGTTTTGTTTTCAGTTTCAAGGCTTTGTTTAATTCCTGACCAATTACCATTAAAATTGGCTTCTTCATCATTTGCTTCTACTATCCACTTATTTAGTTTAGAACTATATATTCCGTGCTTTATTCCGTCTGAATCTACACCTAAAACTATGCTAGTATTAGTATCATGTCTTTTTGCAGAAATAATAGCTTGTCTATTTTGTACAGAATGAGCAATTTGGACTGCACCATTTTGTGCTGTATTTGATGTTATAAATGCACCACTAGTACTAACATCACCATAAGCATTTACTGTTATTTTTATATTTCTTTTTTGTTGTGCATTTGAGAATGTAATCCTTAACAAATTTTTACTTAAATCATTATCAAAATAAGGAAGTATTTCAAATTGATTTCCAGTCTTCTCATCTGTAAATTTTATGCTTTTATCAAAATTATTAGGAAAAGGATTTGTTATATTTGATATTACATTAATATTTCCTTCTAAATTAACAGCATTATTTTCATCTTTTTTTATATATGGAGTTAGATTAGTATCAATCATTTGTTTTAAGTCATTTTGATTTGCTATATTTCCTGTGATTTTACCCCATTCTAAATTTTTAACATCACCTTTTTCGCCTTTTTCACCCTTTAACATCAAAATTTTAATATTTTTTTTATTTTCATCTTCTGCTATATTGAATTGATTTTCAAATGTTATTTTACAAGAAATATTATTCATTTAAGATTCCTCCGTAATTTCATATTCAACAATAAATTTTCCTTTTAATATTGTAAAAACATCACCATTTGCACTTATTTGTAAGTCATAAAAGTATGATCCACTTTCAATATTTTTTGTATCTTCAGGAGCAACTCTTACTCGATATGTACTATTATTTATTTTAGTAACTCCATTTTGTAATGATTTCTGAAATATATATACTTTTGATGAAGTTTCTTCTTTACAACTAAAATATACATTTGTTAATTCTTGATCTAACCCTTCAAACTCTAACGCAAATGATAATGTATCACCTTTCGTTATAATTATATCTTTTGTTTCAGTCATTTTTCCTCCTAAATCCAACGAGAATAGTTTTGTATTTTCATTTCTTCAACTATTCCATCATATTTAATTTCATTTTTTCCAACCAATAACTTACATTTTTCATAATTTCCTATTATCATTCTATTTTTTAATACTTTTGTAGTAGCATTGTATGATTCCATTTTTTGAGTATCAATTATTATATCTTCAACACTTTCATCTAGATTTATTTTTAAAATTTGTTGTTCGTTGATATATAAATTTATTGTTCCTTTACCTTTTAAATGTATGATTGGACTTGAATATATATTTCCATTATTCCTAACAATAACTTTATTATTTATAAATTTTAATTGTTTAATTGGCTCAAGTATTGAATATTTAAAAGGTTGAATATGCAATCTTACTTTTGCAATTTTAAAACTCAACAATTTTTCAAAATCAATTTGGTCAATTATTGAATAGTTATAAATTTTATCAGGCTCATTTGAAAAAATAACTTCTCCTTCACTATTAAAAAAATTAATTATTTCATCAATATCATGATCATAACTTAAACCAATTAGAATTTCTTTATCATAAGAAGAGTACCCTAATTTTATAATTTCATCTCCATCTTTTCCGTCAATCTCTTCAACATTAGTTCTTATTTTTGCTTTTGTAATTGGAGCAAGTTTTTGAATTAATAATCCTTTAATATTTCTTGAATTTTTTTTATTTAAAATAATATAATTATTCATTCTTACCTCTATAAAATCTATTAAAAGCCTTTAAAATCAACGCACGAAAATTGTTTTTAAGGCTTTTATTTTTTTCATTAATATACTTTTATGTCTTGTTTTTTATGCATTTTCGTCTTCAGACTTGTTTTCTTCTCTTTTCATATAATCCATATTAGATTTTTTTAATATACTGCCTAAACAAGTTGCGACTGCTCCAATTATAATTAAAATCACATTTGTATTTGCTACTTTTAATACACTTAGTATAGTTCCTAGCATTGTTATGAATGATGGTATGACTACCATTGAAATCCATTTCAATACATCATAAACTTTATTTGACATTTTCATATTTATACCTCCTTATAACTTTCCTTCCTTTTGTAGCTTTGCCACTGCTTCGTGAACATACGAATTTAATTTTAGTTGATTTGTGTATATATCATATTGTTTATAAAAATGCTTTTTGGTAGTATCATCAATCGCGTGCCCTTGCTTGATTCTACCAATCACTAAAATTATAAAATTCGTACATATTTGTGCTAACATTTCTGTATTGTATTCTTCTACTGAATTTTTTATATTTGATAAATCCTTTAAAATCTGTTCATCGTGTTCATCACTATACTTTTTGCTTTCTTCAAGCAAAGCATTTTGACTTTTTATTTTATTATTTGTTTTGTGTGTTATTATTGCTATTACAATCGTACTTATAGCACTAATAGCACTTGTTGCTATTGCTGATATATCCATTTTTTGCTATTCTCCCTCAATTGTATATTTTTTATTTTGTAAGTCTAAATCAATCATAATATCAATTAACTTAACAAATTGTTCATCTGTAGTGTCTAACTTTTTTATATTAAATTCATATTCAAAATAATCATTAGAATATTCTTCTGTATATATTGTTGATAGCATTATATTCCTCATTATATATTGATTATTCGTAACTTTGTTTCCATCGTGTTGTACAAAAAAAGCTTTTGATTGCTGATTTTCTCTTGAAACAAACTCCATTGTTATTCTTTGAAAATCTCTTGAAATATGAAAGTTTCTTTCTATTATAAATGTTATCATGTCAATTGATTGGCTATAATCTGTTAATTTTAAAAATACAAATTTATTAAAATCATCTGCATTTTCACTAATGCCTTTTATGTCAAATGTCAAATAATATCTTTGGTCTTTTTTAAAATTTAATATTTGTTGCATTTCTTTTACCATTCCATTCCAGGAGCTTAAATTAGTACTTTTCATTTCATTATTTACTAAACTTAAAATATTCCTATCATTTTTACTTAAAGAAAATAATTCATTAGTGTTTAATAAATTTTGACTTTTTATTTTAATTTTTGAATATTTTTCTGGAATTGTTTGGTTCTCATTTAATTTATATAATTCGTAATGTGATATATATAAAGTAGCATCGCTAGAAACTCTTTTTTCTACTCTTAAAAAATCCTCAAACCCAGTAATAGTTTTTCCATAGACTACTTCTTTTTTTCCCCATTCTGTACCAACTTCAAAATTTTTATATAGATAATTATTCATTCCAAATATTGAAATAGATGTATTTTTATCTGCTTTTACCCAAAAAGAAATTTTATATATCCCAAATGGCAAATAAAATCTCTTTCCAATTCCATTCCAAGTAACTTTTGAACTTCTAACGCTATATTTACCATCAAATTTTTCTACTTCCATTTTCCAAAGGCTATCATTAATCCAATCAGGTCCATCAAATGTATCAGAATTTTTATATAAATTTACTTTTTCTTTTTGAATTCTTTCATTAATTTTATTTATGTATATATTCTTTAATGAATTATACATATTTTGATTTTGAGACTTTTTTTTTATATTTTCTTCTATAATTTTATTAGTTTCGCTTTTTAATACTTCAATACTTCTTTTTAATTCATCATTACTATTCTTTATACTTAAAATATCATCTGTAATAGCCTTAGGAATATCTGCACCGCTTCTCATAAATACTTTGAATTTGTATCTATTTTGTATATCTTTTATATTTACTTTATATTTGCATTTATGCATAATTAATTACCTTTCGTAATAGTATCTTTTATAATTAGCTTCCCACTTAAAATAGTAAAAATATCATTTTCAATTCTTATTTCAACATCATAATAATAACAACCTGCTTCAATATTTTTTGTATCTTCAGGATCAATTCTGAATGAATATACTCTTTTATTATCTTCAGAATTTACTTTACTAATCCCGTTTTTCAAACTTTTTTGGAAAGTATAATTATTTTCTTTTATATAATTCTAAATTTTCTTCCATATTCCATCCTAATAACTAAAAACTTCACGAGCAACATTATTTTTGACGAACTTGCCGAATTGCTCATCGTCCATTTCTACTTTCATTTGACTAAGTGCTTCCATAAACCCTGATACCATTAAATCAAAATCGTTTTTTGTTTGATTATTCTGAGTTGCATTAGATATATTATTATTTAAATATTCACTTTTAGCTTTGATATTTCCATTTACATTTAAAGCTGTTGACATTTGACTTGCTAATTCTTTAGTTTGTTTTATTAATATAGGGCTTGTATCCTTAATCCCTTTTGTTAAACCTTGAATCATATCAGGCATCCATTCTTCATATTCTCGTAATGGACCTTCGTCAGGTCTTGAAAAGTGTAAAAAGCTTGTTATTTTTTTAGCAACATTTTTAACTGCATCCGTAATAAAATGTATAGCATTTTTTATTCCATTTGCTAATCCTTTAATTACATCTTTTCCCCATTCAACAGCTTTTCCAGGTAATGCTATTATTGCATCCTTGATCTTACCTATGATTTCACCAATCGCATTTTTAACAGCTCCACCCATACCTCCAATTCCTTTAATTAATGCACTGATGATTCTTCCGCCTGACTCAATAATCTTAGGTAAATTTTCTATAAGTGCTTTTACAATTTTTACTATTATCGTTGGTATCATTAAAATTAATCTAGGTAAAGCTTTTATAATTCCAGTAACAATTGCTAAAATTATTTGTATACTTGCTTCAATTAATAATGGTAAGTTTTGCATTAATATATCAATTATACTTTCTACTATTGTTGGTATCATTTCAATTAATTGTGGTAGAGCATTTACAATTCCTTGTATTATTGCTAATAATAATTTAATTCCTGCATTTATTAACAATGGTAAATTATCAACTAGAACTTTGATAATTTGATTTATTATTGTTGGTAGCATTTCAATTAATTTAGGAATTGATTCTGTTATCCCTTGAACCAGTGCAATAATACATTTTATTCCTACCTCTATTAATAAAGGTAAATTTTCTAATATTACTTGAACTATTCCAACTATTAATTGCGTTATAACCAATAATAATTGTGGTGCTGATTCATTAAGACCTTGCAGCAAAGATGTTAGTATTTGTTTTCCTGTTTCAATCAACATAGGCAACATCGTAGAAATTGTTTGTGCAATATTATTTAAAAATTCAACTATTGTTGGTATTAATTGTGGTAATATTGTTGTTACAAATCCATTAAAAGCTTTTACAATTCCACCTATAATTTCTTGAATTCTTGGTAATATATTCTTCAAAGCACTAACTATCGTACTACCTAAATTTTGTGCAAGTTCTCCTATATCAGAATTACTATCTGCAATTCCTGTAACCATATTTTTCCACGCTGATTTCATAGAATTTACAGAACCTTCAATTGTAACACTTGCTTCTTTAGAAGTCGTACCTGCGACTCCCATTTTTGCTTGCATTACTGAAATTGCATTAATAATATTATCAAAAGACATACTTGAACTATCAACTGATACATTTAATTGTTTTTGAACATCAGTCATTTTTGATGCATCTTTTATTAACCTTTGCATCTCTGTTTTAGTTCCACCGTAACCAAGTTTCAAATTATCAAGCATTGTATAGTTTTGTTTAGCAAATCCTTGATAAGCATTTTGAATAGAAGCCATATCCGTTCCCATCTTATTTGCATTATCAGACATATCAACAATTGCTCTATTCCCATATTCTGCAGCTTTTTTTGTATCTCCACCTAAACCTTGGATTAATGAAGCACTAAATCCTGTTATTGTTTGCATATAATTATTTGCATCCATTCCGGCTGTTTTATATGCTTCATTTGCATATTTTTTTACTGCTGGAGCACTATCTTTGAATAAAGTTTCAACTCCACCAACTAATTGCTCATAATTTGCATAATTTGAATATGCTTGTTTTCCAACATCAACTATTGCATCTCCTAAACTTTTGATAGCATTTAATGCAGAATTAATAGCTTCTGTAGCTAAGTTTGCAATAACTTGTTTGAATATTGTCCAACCGCCAGCACTTTTTTCAGCTTTTTCACTACTATCTTTAGCATTTTCACCCAAATTATTTAAACTATTTTTAGATTCTTCAATTGTTTTTGTACTTTCATTAATAGTTCTTTTTAATTCAGACATACTACTTTTAGTATTATCAATTTCTTGATTGCTTGCTGATAATCTCGATCCTAATTCTTGAACTGCTTTTTCTTGATTTTTATATGCATTTGAAGTCTCTCCAGCGGTTCTTTTAATTTTTTCTAATTCAGTTACTGAACTTTTGTATTCTTTCGTTAATTCACTATTTTTTGCTTTTTGTGAGGTTAATACAACATTTAAATCAGCATATTTTGATTTTGCACTTCCTATAGCTTGTTCTTGCTTTTTTATAGAATCTGATAATTCTTTTTGGCTTGCTGCAGACTTTTTCATTGAATTATTTGAGTTATTAAAATCATTAATCTGCCCTTTTAAAGCAGTCGACATATTTTTCAAACTATTAATACAATTACTAATAGCATTCTTATATTCACCTTCGCCAGTTAATTTTATTGTTCCACCAAAAGTAGACAAATTGCACTCCTTTCTACCACAATTCTCCTGCTATATAATCCTGATATGCTTTTTCATATGTTGTATTTGTAGTCTTCAATAACAATTCATAATCAAAATCATCTTTGTAATGTTTATATAACTGATTGAATGTAGTTATAGTTAATCTGCCTATTTCTTTATTATTTAAGCCTAATTTTTTATGCCCAATAAAATAAAACCAAGAGAAGTCAATAGGCACTGCTTCATCTTCATCTTGGATTATTAGTTTTTTTCAACACTCTGTGTACTTTCATTTACAGTATTCGTCAATATACCAGTCATTTCTGTGAATCCGATTTCTGTTATAATTCTTCCTACTTGCTTTAATGTAACAGGTTCTTGTTTAATTTCATTCTTTTCATTTTGAATATCTATTGCTTCGTTAATCATTTCTGCAAATCCAAATTTTAATGCTGTTACATCCGGCTCACTTGTTTCGCCATTTTTATTTTTTGTTTTTTTATCAATACTGTTCATCCAATTTTGCAATGCTCCATATTTCTCTTGAATATTTTCCATAACATTCAAGTTAAAACAAATCGGATACACTTTATTACCTACTTTTAATTCTTTCATCATTTCTTTCATTTCATTACCTCCAACACAAAAAAAGAGCAATAGATAATATTGCTCCTCAATTTATTCTGTTTTTCCTAAAGCTTTTTCTATATATTTTATTGCTTCTAGTTGTGTATCAAAAGTTTGTCTTTTTCTCCAAATTCCATCTTGAGGAATTAATAAGTCTCCTTCTAAAGAAATCGTTTTATATTCGAATTTTTCACCAATTGTTTTATTTTCTTCTTCTGGTTCAGCAAATTTTACTAATGATAAAACAGATCCGTGATATAACCTTTTTCCATCTACGACTTCAACGATGACTCTTCCAACTCCAACATACGGAACAACATCATTTACATTATCAGTAATTTCTCCTTCTGTGGATACACTATGACCTAGTATTTTTTCCAAAACTTTATCCCTTCTATCTATTTCTAAATTTACTTTTCCACCAACAACTCTTGTATCTTTTTCTGCAACACTATCATCCGCATATAATTCTGCTGTTGCAATTGTTGGTGTACATTTAAATCCTACTGCTTTTCCTGGTTTTTGACAGTTATTATATGTAATTGCACCGTTTGCTCCTACAGTTGCTTCTGCAACTCTAAAATTATTTAAACCTATTTTTGCCAATTTTTTATTCCTCCTTATTTATAATTGCAAAATTTAAGACTATATGATAATAACCTGTATCCGCTTCAAACATATCTGCTGAACTTCTTGAAGGTTGCCATATAAAATCATTTTCCTTTAATACTTTTTTTAATTTTTGAACAATTTTTTTATAATTTTCTTTTGAATATATATGAAAATCATAATAATCTATATAATTTATTAATTCATCATCGCCCGATAAAGTTGTATCTGTATTCTCTCTAAAATATGTTATATATGTAGTACTTTTGCCTTTATATGTTAAAAATTCAACTGGTATTTCAACATTATCGACTGTAAATCCTTTGAATATTTTTTCTATTACTTTATTCATCTAATAAACCACCACTTTCTCGTTTTTGTACTATTAGCATTATCTTTTTTATTTCTGACGGATTAAATGATCTCCTAAAAAAAGGTTTAGGAGCTTCATTTCTACTAGATCCAAACTCTCTTGCTCTCACAATTAATGGAACAGGTATTCCGTTATAAGAATACTTTTTGTTTCTTCTTCTGATAGTTGTACTTTTAGAATTTTCCTTATAATAACCTGAAAAAAGCACTTTATTATTTATTCCACTATCAGACTTTGTTTGATATGTTTTTGATACTTTTAAATATGGAACTAATTTAGATGAATTTTTAAATGAATATTTCATATTTGCTATTACTCTACTCTTTACAAGTTCGGCTGCTTCCTTCGTCATCGTTCCGAAAATCTTACTTGTCCCATTATGAATTTTTTTTAAATTTTCTATTTCTTCATTTGGTAATATATCTTGAAATTGTGCCATTATTTTGTAGTCCTTTTTCCTTGAAGTTCGAGTTCTATGTTATTTTCATTTATATTATTCATATATTCTACTTTATAAATTTTATTTTTAAATGATATTAACATCTCTCTATTAGAATCTTCATCATTTTCATCATAATAAGCATCTTCAACTTTTTTTGAATATCTTATCGTAAAATTAGTATATGCCTTTTCAAAATCGCTATTATTTGTTATTAATGTATAACCTTTCGTAGTTTTTACTTTTGCATAAGGCTGTGCTACAATATAATCTTCTTTTTTTTGAAATCCTTCATCATCTTTTTTTACGATCGATTGAATTATTTTAATTTTATATTTATAATCTCCTGCATTAATCACTACAACAAATTCACAGAATGCATATCAAGAATAGTTTTTACAACATTATTAATATTACTTTTATCTACATACATAGTCCTATTATCGTACATATCTTGACATAGAGCAAAAACAACTATTATAAAATCTGCATAGTTAGCTAGCTCAGCTTCTTTCCTTCCTGTATAATTTTTAATATATTCTTTAGAAATCCTTAATATATTATTTAAAAATTGTTCATTTTCTTCAAAATCATCTAAGTGAAGATATTCTGCAACATCTTCACTAGTGATTTCGTAAATACTTGTTATATTATTCATTCTACCTCCTTTTTAGGAGTTCATCCTACTTACATACTAATTTTACAATTTTGTTGTAATCTTCAACTTTTGCATCAAACTCAATCCAAGCATTAATACCTGTTGCGTGTTGTGTTGCAAATATTTCTCTTAAAACATTAATTTCAATGTCATTAGACTTTTGTTTTAAAGCAACACCACTAAAATCTCCAAAATATGCTACTGTTTTGCCTGTTGCAATTTCATCCATATTGTCTGAAACTTCTACAGGATATCCTAATAAGTATCCATTAAATTCTCCATTCATATCATCTCTGAATAAAAATCTTCCATCTGAGTCCTTTAAAGATTCGATATATGTTAATGTATCATTTGAAACAATCCATTTTGCATTTTTTCTATTTTTTTTCTTTACTTTATTTTTTGTTTTTATTAATTCTTCCGCTGTTATTGCTGTTGGTGTTGCTGTTGTTACTTTGTTTGATAATGTGCTTAGACCTTCAACTTTTCCTGCAGTTCCTTTTAAAATTTCTCTTTCCATAAACAATGCAATAGCTTCCGACATTAATTCAATAATTTTATTTTCTAAATCAATATCTGTGTTATTTATTAAAGAATTTGAAAGTTTTGCTAAAGCTGTAGCTAAAAATCCATTTAAATCAACTGAAGTGAACTTTCCAATTTTACTCTCTATATTACTAAATTCAGTTGCATATTCTACTGTTATATCATTAGATCCATTTGCTCCATATATAGGAATCGAAATTTTTCCTTTTGTATCATATTTTGTTGCATCTTTTAATACTGATGACATATCATAAACTTTTGTAATTATTTTTTTAGCTATTGTTTTTGGTACTATAGCTCCATTTGCACCAGCTTCTAGATTTGCATCTTGATTTGATATTCTGTTTGATACTTCATTTCTTATATAATTTAAAAATGCCTTTCTTTCTATTTCTTCTTGATTTACTTTGTTTTCTACTTCAACTTTTTCATCATCTGCTTTTATTAAAGTTAGATCTTCAACTTTTTTCATTTTTTCAATCATATTGTCAACTTCAGCTATTTCCTTTTCTAAATCGTTGAATTTTTTTGTTTCGTCTTCAGTTATAATTCTATTTTCTGCTTTTGCAACTTCAACAATTCCTTTCATATTTTCTGTTAATTCATTTCTTTTTTCCATTAAAAATTTTAAATTCATTTTAAATCTCCTCTATTTTTTTTATTTTGTTTTCATAAAAAGAATAATCAATTTTTTCTTTGATTTCTTCTTTATTTGTGTTTTCAAAAATATTTTTTGGAATATGTTTATAATTTTTTAATAAATTTGAATCTTTCAATGCTACAGCCTGCTTTGCTTCATCAATATAATTTATATTAAAAAATTCACCAATATAATATTTATCAAAAACATTTCCATTGAACCAAGTTTCATCTTTTATAAGATTTCTTAATTCTTCTTCACTCTTTTTAAATTTGTTCATATACATAGGAATCATCAAATTATTTTCAATAGTATTTAATGTATCTATTTCCTTTTGAAAATCGTCTGAATTTCCATATGCTATTGAAAGAGGTTTATGTATCATCATTATTGAATTTTGATATACATTAATATCATCTGCAACCATGCAGACATATGTTGCTGCAGAGGCACATAATCCATCAATATAACTATGAATTTTAATGCCATGCTCTTGCTTAAATCTTTTTAATAATGAAACTATCGTAGAACTAGCAAAGACACTTCCTCCTGGCGAATTAATATAAATATTGAAATCTGTTATATTTTCTTTTTTCAATTCTTCTATCTCTGACTTCATTTCATTTATATCAATTTCTGTTTTTGATGTTTCACCAGTCCACCAATCTGCCTCCTTTTCATCAACAATTGCACCATAAATATAAAAATCTGCACTTGTAGATGTTACATTTTTAAAATACTTTATTTTAATCACCTCCATTCTGTTCTATTTTTTTATTATTTTCTTCTAATTTACTGATTTGATTTGTATTTGGAGTATAATAACTATTTGTTTTTACATCGTATAATGAAGAACCTAATCCAATATTTAAAACATCCATACCTTCAATTGTGTTCAAGTTTTCTTCTAGTCTAACTTCGTTTATAGTTTTCCAACCACCTTTAATTGCTTCATTTTGTGCTTTATATCGATCTAAAGTATTTGATTTCAATATTTCTTTTGTATCAAAATCAAAATAATACTCTTTTTTTCTTTTTCTAGCAACATAACTGAATTTAGCTGTGTTGCAAATGCTTTTAAAATAGTAAATATTGCTTCTTTAAAAGTTAAATTAGTATCATTTTGATGAATATGAAATATCCTATCTATTTCTTCTTGAAATGTTTTTTTGCTTTCATTTAATTGCATTTCAACACTTGAATTAGAACTTTCTTGAAACTCCAAACCATTATTCAAAATTACTATGTTTTCTTTATTATTAGTATATAAGTCTCTCCAAGCTTTTTTTAAAGCATTCATTTCTGCATCTCCTAATTTTCTCAAGCTTTTTAAAAAACCTTTTTTGTTTCCGCCGGATTTTACAAGACCAAGTTGATATACTAACGTTGAAAATGATGTTTCAATTACTTTTTCTAATTCTTCTGTTATTCCAATACCATAACCACCGTTTTTAGTATTTCTTAATAGTTTAATTAGCTCGTGATTAAAATAGCTTTTAGACCCTATCCTAAAAACTATATTTTTATTAATAGGATCTGTGCTCTTATATATTGATACTTTTCTATCTTCAACATAAAAAAGACCTTCAATTTTATTGAGGTCTTTCTTTATATAACAATATCCGCCTTTTCCTAATAAATAATCTTCTATCATTGCTTTTTTCATTTGAAATGCATCTAAAGTATCTCCTGTATCATTATTTAATAAAAATACTCTTATATCATCTTTGACTTCTTCTACTTTATCATTTTTCTTCCTATAAAGCTTAATAGGTATACTTGCTATCATATTTCCAATATAATCAACATTACTTGATATTGATGGAATCATTAGAGCCTTTTCTCGTGTTATTGGTTCGTCTCTTAGTAAAGCCGTTAAAAGAGGATCTCCTATTTCTTCATCTCCATTTTTAATATTTTTATTATTAAACACAGACTTTATTTTATCTAAAATATTCATATATACCTCCTTTCTTTAAATTGTTTGAACAATAAAATCCATTTTATTTAGGAAATAATCCTGTTCTAATAAACAAACTGCATCAATTAAAGAAACAACCATATCTACTTTACCTGTTGATTTCTTTTTTGTGATATATCTATTCATATTCGTATCAAATGTACATTTTGCATTTTGGAAATTTATTTCTAATAATTTATTTTCTGTATATTTAAATCTTTTATTTAGTATTGCTTCACTCATCAATTTTGTTGGGCTATGTAAAACACTAGAATGTTGTTTTATTTCTATTGTATTATATCCTGCATTTTCAAGTTTTTGTGCTGTACTTAAACAATTAAATCTATCAAAACCAATTGCCTGAACCTGAACTCCATATTCCGCTTCCAAATTCAATATAAAGTTTTCAATAAAAGCATAATCTATAGTTTTATCTCCACATGCAAAAACTTTTTTTGATTTAAGTAATTCACTATAATTTACTTTTTCAACGATAGTTTTTTCTTCAATTCTTCCTTCAGGTATAAATGCAAAACTTTCTGCTAATATATTTTCATCATCATCTATACTAACCATCGCAACACTTGTATTATCTGTAGTCATCGATAAATCAATTCCTAAATAAACCACTCTACCTTCCCAATCAATCTTTGAAACTTTACAATTTTGTACATCTTGTATATCAATGTATGTTTCTGTTCCTTGGCCTTGATAAATGATATTACAATGTTTTGTAACAAAGTTTTCTCTAGCATTTTCAACAGCAATTGCATAAGCCCTCTTTTTTATTAAATCTTTCCATATTTCCTTATTTTCAAGTGCTGCAGGATTTGCTTGCTTTAAGACTAAATCATCATTTTCCCAATTTTTAGGTTCATCTGGCTCATACAATAATGAAAATCTTGTTTCATCTTTTTCTATTCCATCTAAAACCTTTTTGCTATATTCAACTTGTTCTTCAAACGGATTATTTATTGTTGGATATTTTGTAGAAATAATACATCCTAATTTATTTAAAACATTCAACTGACCTGATTGCATTGATTCTATTGCAGACGAATTCGGTAATGCTCCTACTTCATCTGCAATAAACGCATTTGGTAATCTTCCATCCATTCTAGAAGTAGAATATGCTAATGGAATACATTTTGTTTGTGTTGGTTTAAATAATATATAATCCCTCAAAATCTTAAATCTTTTTTGATTTTTGTATTCATATATTAATGGACTTGATTTAATTGTTTCTGAAATTGCTTCTTGAACTTCTTTTGACAAAGCTCCATCAGGAGCAACACTATAAAATTTTGAATATTGTGGTTCAGTTAAAAACAAAATAATAAATAGTGCTGCAATAGTATACGTTTTAAAATTTTTACGACAGATTTCTAATAATGCTGTTTCATATCTTCTTTTTTTTATATTATCACGATATACAACACATAAAACTGCAGTATAAAATAACCATTGATAACTAACCGAACAATTATATAGGGTTTGACCTGCCTTTAGACCTTTAGGCATAATTAATATTTTCAAAACATTTTCAAGTTGCTTTAATTTTGTTTCATTAATAATATATTTCTTGTTTTTTCCTTCACATATTTTGATAAAATCCTTCATTTGTTTTTTTACATATTTAGGTGTAGTCTTTTTTCTTACTTGTGCCTTACAAATTTCATAAGCTTTATTTATCAATAATATCATCCCCATTTATAATCGATAATAAAGGATCTTGTTCTTCTGTATTATCATCCACATTAAATCCTTTGATTATCTTCATTAATGTAGAAACTGTTCTGTTAGCAGAATCAGTAGTACTATTGTAATCTTTTACAGCAGGGCTTGAATAAACATTTTTCCTTCCTTTCACATATTCTTTAGTAACGAGCATTCCATTTTCATTTAAACTTTTTTCTAATTGATTCAACATGTTTAATTGAACTTGATATCTTTCAAAAGTCGTAATAAAAAAGAAATTTCCTTGAACTCCTGCTTCTTCTGCTATTCTTAAGATTTCCTGTGCTTGTTCATTTAATGAAAATTTATTCATCTATTATCTCCTTAATCAATTTTAATTGCTTTTTTTAATTTGTTCTGCTGTATGTATTTTTGCATTATTTTTATAATGTTTTAATTCTTCTATGCTGATATACTATCTTTAAATTCATATTTTCCAATCCATTTCATCATTTTTCCAAAAAAACTATGTATTTTTTTAATTGTGTGTTTTGAGGTAGGCGTGTTGTTTTTAGCAAACTTTTATTTTTATTTGTTTTTGGTATGGGGTATCCTTTTACAATCTTTTCTTTACTAAACTGATTAAATATTCTTTACTTAGCTTTCCTTTATCCGCTTCTAGATGATGTTTTTTACACAAACAAATTAGTAAATCATCATTTAATAAGTTATCTGGATCTTCTCTTAATTTATTAATATGATGTACTTCTACATATCTCTTTGAATATCTATCTAAATGCATTCCTAAATCTCTACATACTTCACACACATATTGTGCATCCTCTTTAATCTGTTTTGATTTCTTATTCCATCTTGATGTATTTCTTAGTTTGTCTTCTTCTTTTTTCATATAAATTCTTTTATTGCATTTATAATTAATGTCGTGAAACTCTCCACACTTAGCGCACAACTTTTTCATTAAATATTTCTCTTTTCAATTCCTTATTTCTTTTATATTCACAACACTTAATTGTTCCATCTACACATTTTCTAATCTCGCACTCTTCAAAATTACTATTATAATGCTCACAAAATGGACACATCATATCTTTATATAACTCAATATCTTTTATCTTATTCATAAATTCTCCCATAATAAAAAACAGCTCATTTCTGAACTGCTTTTGATTACTTTTACTAAATTTATTCTATGATACTAGTATACTATATAAATACTGCACTTTACTGCACTCTTTTTTATTTCTTGTATTTATAACTCTTTAATAGTTCTCTTGTTCCATCTTTTGTTATACCATAAGAGTTGTCAATCACTTTAACATACTCTTTTGTTTCATTATTCATATTTGTTCCAACAAAGTCTCCATTTCCACTTAAAAAACCAATACCTGCTATTGCTAGCATTACTAATATTACTACTATTATTGCTTGTATAATTGAAATACAAGTTATAGCTAACACTTCTAAAAATTCTCTCATTTTTCTTTTCCTCCTTTTAATTTTTCTAATCCGCTTCTTATAATTTTATATACTGCTCTTTCGCTATAGTTTCGTTTTCTAGCTATTTGATGTGCTCTAAGTCCAATTATATATCTGTCGCTCAAAATTGTTTTTTGAATAGGTTCTAGCGTTTCTAGTGCTACTATAACTTTATTTAATTTATTCTGTTTCTCTTCTAATATATCAATTAGTTCAGTATACTTATCCATTAATTCTTCTAAAAAATAATTGACTTTATATAACGCTTTAGGCATTCCATCAAAACTAGGTGACTTTAAGCTATAAGCTTGCTCCCTTAATTCCTCATATTTCAATAATTGTGACTTAATCCACTCCTGGCTAAATCTAAAATTTTTCAATTCTTCTACAACATCAAACTCCATTCACACTCTCCTTAAAATTATTTATTATACATCTTCTGCAAAATAGCAATTTACTATGTTACTTTTACCTTTTATATTCTGTTTTACTTTATATAAACAAATTTGTTTATTTTTATTTATATATTTTTTATTAAAATCTCGCACAATGTTACTCATATCTTGATACTTGCATATATTTGACTCGTCTTCTATTTCTCTTGCCGTTTTGTTCTGATGTTGTTTTAACCACTCAAAAATTAATTCTCCTTTACTCTTTTTACCTTCAAGATATTTATTATATTCCTTTATCTTTTCTTCATAATAATTTATATTACTATTATTCTTTACTAATATCTCTCTAGCCTTCATATTAAATTCTGCTAACTGCTCTAATGTAAATGTTGTTTTGATTTTTGTTTTTGGATCTTCGAATAAATATAAATTATTTATTCTTTTTATAAATTTTAATTTTCTGTTATTATATTTAGGTGTTTTCATTTGTATTTACTCCTTTTTTATTAATCCTCATTTAAAACTGTGTATTATACATATTAGCATTATACAAATTGATATTGCTTAATTTTGTATTACTCAAATCTACATTACTCAAATCTGCATAGCATAAATCTGCAAATCTCAAATCGGCACTATTTAAATCTGCATAACGCAAATCTGCAAATCTCAAATCAGCATTCTTTAAATTTGTATTACTCAAATTTGCAAAGCTTAAATCTACATCTTCTAGTTCAATATTCATTAAATTAGCTTCAGATAAATCTGCACCTTGTAAATTAGCATAACTGAGATTAACACCTCTTTTTACGGCTTCTTCTACTGTATTTTTTATTGTATTATTCTCGCATTCGTATTCAAAAATAACTTTGTTATTATCTTTATTTTTTATTTGTATTTTACTCATTTTTATTATTCCTTTTATTTTTTTATTAATCCTGTATGATGTAAAATAATTGTTTCATATCTTTTAAAATCTTCTAAGTTTTCAATTCTGCGTTCCAATATTTTTATATAGTCTTCCATTATTTCTTTTTGTTCATGCATAAGCACAAAATCTGCAGCTTTTAGTTTCGTATCTCCTGCTAAAAATAAACATAAATTAGCATATCTTTGTTTTAATTGATTATATTCTTCAAATAATCTCTTTCTATAATCTTCATTTTTATTCATCTAAATAATTCCTCCCTATCAATTTTATAAACTCTTCTCTACTGTGTGTTTTTTCGTATTCTTTTTGATACTTCCTTTTTAGTATTAAGCTCATCTCTCTATTAAAATGAACTGAGTTATTACTCATATTATGATGTTCAGCACATAACCATACTTTAAATCCGTTTTTTTCTGATATTTTTCTGTTTGCTGTTCCTTCAAAGACATGATGGCAATGTAGGTTGTAAGTTGTATGGCAAAAATAACACTCTTTTTTATGTTGTAATATTGACTTCATTTAATGCCTCCTTATAACGGAAGATCTTCAGCTTCTATAATTTCATCTTTAGCTGTAGTATTATCTTCTTTTTTAGAGTCTGCAAAGTATACTTCTTCAGCTATTACATCTGTACTATAATGCTTTCCTCCTGTTTCATCCTCCCAACTTCTAGATTGAAGTCGTCCTACTAGTCCAATTTGCTGACCTTTTTTAAAATATTTATTTATAAACTCTGCAGTATTAGACCATGCTATACAATTTATAAAATCTGCTTTTTGTTCCGCTTTTTCTTTTACAAATCTTCTATTTACTGCTAAGGTAAAAGTAGTCATCAGCGAATTACTTATATCTAAATATCTACATTGAGGATCTCTTGTTAATCTCCCGATTAATATTATTTTATTCATCCTATATCTCCTAAATAACTAATTAAAACAATATACAACTATAGCTTTATAATGTTCTATATTTTCTTCTATATACGCTTTTACTTTTCTTTTAAAATCTTCATCTGATAAATGTTGGTATTCATCTTCATCACACATTTCATTTTCAAATATTTCTTGAACTTCATCAATATCATCATAAAACAATTTTTCATACTTATTTTCAATACAATATATTTCTGAAATATGACATTTCCAATCTTTATATACAGAATATCCATATTCCACACACATTTCAGAGTTATTTACCATAAAAACCAATGGTAAATTGAAATTATCTTGGATTAATTTATTTAGTTCTTCTTTAGAACTCATTTATTTTTCCTCCTCTTTTAATCTTTTTATATAATCTTCTGGCATTGTTTCTATATCTAGAGCCCTACATTCATCTATCACGCCGTCAATTAATCGTGACATTTGCTTTGTGTTCATTTCCGAACTCCCTAAATATATTTTATAATTTTTATATTTAACATTTTTTAATATAGTTATTTCCGCTTCTTCATAATATTTAATATTATTATTTTTAAAATATGCATCAATATTTATGTCTGCTCTGACGCTAATCATTTCAACCGAGCTATATCTTTTAAGCATTATTCTATATACTTCATCTGATGTGCTTTTTATTTTTATAGCAATTTTATTTATTAAGCTCCATAAATAATTATTGGCATTTTTACTACGCTTAGTTCCTAGTTCATTTAATTCATATAATGTTGTGCTGTTTTGTTCTTGTTGTAATATTTTTATAATTTCTTCTTTTGTTCCAATCATTATATTTTCCTTGTTATTTACTTTTTTATATTTTTTTAATATAATTTATATGATTACTTTTTTAAGTAATTGTTTTTTATGTGTTCTTGATAGATTGATTTAGCGATAGTCTATCAAGTTCTTTTTTTATTTCATCGCAAACTTCAATTATTTTTCTTTTAGAAAATTCGGGATTTCCGTATTTGTTACAAGTTAGTAATGTTTCAATTAACTCTATTTTTTCTTTTATATCCATCTATTTCTCCTTTTTATAATTTCTTAAACTATTTATCAAATTGATTAATGATATTGTAGGTATGAATAATAAATATATAAAATCATGAAAATTTTTAGTATTTATTATTGCATTTTTATAATATAAATATCCAGAAACTATCATTCCTGTTACTATTGTAATTAATATTATCCAAGCTACGAAATCTGTTAAAAATGATTCAAGCACATTTTCTTCTTGTTGTTGCATTTTTATTTTTTCCTTTCTTTATTTTATTTTTATTAATTCTATTTTTCTCATTTGTTTTTCTCCTTTTACTTTTATCTCCTAAAATCCTTTTTGACTTCTTTTTCTACCGCTTCTCTAACGATTTGATTGTAATCTATTTTCATCAACCAAAAATTCAATGCTCTTTTGCTTATCCTTTTTATTTTATCGTCAGGAACTTTTGGGAAGTCAGGTCTTCTAAACCATTCATAAACAGTGCCTATTCCTATTTTCGTCTGTTCACTTACTTGTTTTGGATTTAATAATTTGATTTCTTCTTCATCATTTTCCATTTTTTTCTCCTTTTTAATTCAAAAATTGAATTCCTGCGTTACCACCCAAAACATTGTTTAAGTATTTTTGTGTTTCAGGTAACATCATTCTTATGCTTTTTGCTCTTTCTTTTATTACTTTGATTTGTTTTAGAAATATTCCTTTTTCAACTGAGTTGAAGGTAGAGCTTTCCATCATTCCGAGTTCATTGATCCTGTTTGGATTATTTCCCAAATATGATTTAATAGCTTCAGGTAATGCATCAAACTCTGTTCTATCGCCATAATATCCACTCTGAATTATTTTTTTGTATATTTCCCACAATTCCGCTTCAGTTTCTTCATAAGGTTGTGTTAGTTCATCTATCTTGTTCTTGATATCTGCAATTGTTGGTGGATAGCTTTGATGTTGTATTAATTCTTTTATTGCTGTTGCCACTAAATTTGAGTCATTATGTTCAAACATTTCCGTGTACAAATTCACTGTTGTTTCTGCGTCTTTTTTGCTCATATCCTTGTAGAAGTTCGGATAACTTGCTTTTAATATGCTTAATATCTTTATTGTGTCTTCTTTCGTCATTTAAAATATTCCTTCATCCTTTCCTATTTCGTAAAAAATATTGTTACTTTTCTGTCTATTTTCATACTTGCCTTCTAAAATCTGCATTGCTTTATCACTTCTTGTTACAAAATCAAAATCTGCTTTCCAGTTTCTATCGTTTTCGCCTATTAAAAAATCTGATTGGTTAGCTTTTATGCATATTTCTTTAAACACTTCTTCATCTATTTTCTCTTTTAAGCATTTATTTATTGCCACTTTCCTTTTTTCAGTTATTTTCAAGCATTTAGGTAGATTAGTGCATTCTTCGTTATAAATATTCAAAAAGTTATTAAATACTTCTTTTTTGTTTTCAATTGGAATAGGGCTAGCGATAGCTAGTGAGTCGTTAGACGATAAATTGTCGGTTTTGAGCGACATTTTTTTATTATCTATACTATTCTCTTCTTCTCTATTCTTTTCTATTCTATTCTTATCTATTCTTATCTTATCTGGGTTCACCACTGGTATACCAATGGTAGACCATTCACTTTTTAGTTGATATGCCTTGTTTTCGTGATTTTCTAACATATTAAATTCTTTTTGAAATTGAGTAGGTTTATATCTATCGCCTCTTAAATAATTATTAATTCTCCAATGCTTAATTACGATGATTCCAGAATCAAAAGGTATTAAATAAGACTTACTTATCAGTATTTTTAAATCATCATCTTTTGTTCCTGTGATCTTCATTATTGACTTCCAATTATTTACGAATCCGTCATCATCTGCGTTCATCGATAGATGAAAGTACAACGCTTGAGTGCTGTTAGGCATTTCTAAAAAGTTGTCATCATTTGTTATTATCTTGTCGAACATTCTTTTTTGTGCCATTTTTCCTCCCGTTTAAAAATCAAAAATTTGAATTTGTTTTCTTCTTTTTGCTGCTTTTTTCATTTTTGTTTCGTACATTTCAATCTTCACTAGTACTATCCCTGCTATTACTACTATTATTCCAATTAAAGCCATAATAAATTTAATTGTTACTATACTGCTTAAATATTCTGCTATTATTGAACCTAAAATTGGTAATATTGTTATTAATAATGTTATTTTTATTACTTCAATTATTTCTTTTATTTTTTTCATCTGTATTCTCCTTTTATATTTATTTACTTTTGTTTTTATTGCTTATATAATCTTTTCGAAAGGAGGTGATTATATGAAACTTAATCATGACTGTGTTCGTGATGTTCTGTTATATCTTGAAGATAATTTAGATCTTGGTCTGAAGATTAAATTTTCTTCAACAACTAATAATGAATTAAATTCTAAATATTCTAACGCTGACATTGTTTATACTTCTTTAAAATTGTTAGAAGCTGGTTTTATAAATGCTAAAGCATATGATACAGTTCAACCTTCTGGTCCTATTGTTATTGAAATTGCTTCAATTACATACAATGGTCATTTGTTTTTAGACTCTATTCGTAATTAGTTATTTTTCATGCTATTAAAATAGTTTGATGTTGATTCAATTTCAGCATCAACTATTTTTTTTATTTCATTTTTTCTCATTTCAAAGACTGTTTCACTATATTCGCCACCAGAACTTGTTATTAATATTTCATGTATTAAGATTGGTAAATCCTTCGTCATTTTATAAAAGCTTTCATCAATCATTTTTTTGTTTATATTTGATTCCATATCTTTTTCCTTTCGTTGTTATATATACTTAACTTAATCTCTAAAAAAAATATCGCTCACTTTAAAATCTATTGCTCGTGCTATTTTCTCTAATGTTATATTAGTTGTTACATATTCTTGATTACTTTCAATTGCTGAAATAGTTGGTCTTGAAACTCCAGATTTTCTTGATAATTCTTCTTGTGTAACCCCTATTTGTTCTCTTAAAGCTCGTAATCTATTTTTCATTTTTTCACCTCCTTGTTAAATCTACTGGACTAAATATATATTATCTTTTTCGCTTTGTCAAGTGAATTTAACTAATATTTTTAAAAAAATATTGTTTTTTTGTTAAATAAATTATACAATGTATTTATATCAATATATAGGAGATTTTATGAAATTAAACGATTTAATAAAAAAATATAGAACAACTCACAATTTGTCTTTAAGAGCTTTTGCTAAAAAGTCTGGATTAAGTTATGGATATATTTATATGTTAGAAAAAAACATTAATCCTAAAACTCAAAAGCCTATTAAGCCAACTTTAGAAGCTATTAAAGGTGTTGCGTATGGGCTTGATATTTCAGTAGATGATTTATTAAAAATGTTAGATGATGATCAAGAGTTTATTATTAATACAGATAACACTTATTATAATGATGTCAAACAAATCCCGCTTCTAGGAAAAATTGCAGCTGGATACCCAACGCAGATGTTCGCAGATGTAATAGACTATATTGATATACCTGCAGATATGGCAAGAGGGAATAAAGAGTTATTTGCTCTTAAAACAACAGGAAAGAGTATGGAGCCTAATTTCATTGAAGGTGATATACTTATCTTTGAAAAAACTGACAACTGCGAAAATGGTCAATATTGTGCTGTTGCTGTTAATGGAGATGACGCTACTTTCAAAAAAGTAACTAAAACTGATACTGGAATTATGCTACAACCTTTGAATCCAGCTTTTGAAACTAAATTTTACACTAATGATCAGATAGCTAGCTTGCCTGTTACGATTATCGGTGTGTTGAAAGAATCAAGAAGGAAATATTAAATCATTTTATGGAGGATTTTATGGAAAATGAAATTATGAATACAGAAGAAACTTTTGAAAGCATTAAACATATTGATGAAAATGGTATTGAATTTTGGTATGCTAGAGAATTAATGGTTGTTTTAAACTATTCAAAATGGGAAAATTTCAAAAAAGTTATTGATCGTTCAATGATAAGTGTTGAAAATAGCGGTATTAACATATTAGACCATTTTGCCGACGTTAGGAAAATGGTATCAATAGGCTCTGGAGCTGAAAAAGTAATCACGGATTATAAATTAACAAGATATGCATGTTATTTAATAGCCCAAAATGGTGATAATAGAAAAAAGGTTATTGCATTAGCTCAAACTTATTTTGCTGTTCAGACCAGAAAACAAGAATTATCTCGTCAAGAATATGAACAATTAAGTGAAGATGATAAAAGACTTTATACTAGAAATAATGTTAAAGATAAAAATAAATACTTATTTGATACTGCTAAATTAGCAGGAGTGAAAAATTATGGTAAATTTAATAATTATGGTTATAAAGGTTTATATAATGGTGAAACAGCTAAAGATATAGCTAAAAGAAAGGGTATTTCAAGTAAAAATGATATTTTAGATTATATGAGTAGTACGGAATTAGCAGCGAACTTATTTAGAATAACTCAAACTGATGATGTCCTTAAAAATAAACAAATTAGCAATGAAAAAGATGCTTGTATTACTCATCATCAAGTAGGAAAAGCAGTTAGAGATACTATTAAAAAAATTGGTGGAACTATGCCTGAAGAACTTCCAACTCCTGAAAAAAGTACAAAACAAATTGAAAAAGAAAAAATTTTAAAAATTGAAGATAAAAAGAAATTTAAAAAGTAAATTCATTTAGCACAAATCTTGACAAATTGCTCTTTTATATTATAATTAAGGTACAAGACTTAAGATAAGACATCGAATCGATAAGCGTAATGTAAGTACGCTGTCCCTTAAGCAAGAAAGAGCAAGTTATAAAGCTTGCTCTTTTTATTTTATTATCTACACCATTTTGTCGATGTCGCCAATATGCAAAATAAAAAAGCCATCGTTAAGATGACTTGTTACATTCAAACCGTCCGTATATTATACATATATAATATAGGCAATATTCAACTTAAAAGAAATATAAGAATATGTATCCTGATTACATTGTCCCATACGTCTTAGCGTACTGCCAATAGATAAACTATCGACCCGTAATTTCCTCAACGAATTACTTATTCTTGTAATTTAAGGTTACTACAACTTGTGATATTTGTCAATCAAAACAGTGCAAAATATATTTTTATAATTTATTAATTATCTAACACAAAAGAAAAAACCACCTTTTTATGAAGTGAACCCAAAATGTTAGACAAAATATATAGTTTAACAAGGAGGGTTCATTTTTATGTCCAAATATTCAAATGAATTAAAATTAAAAGTTATTAAATATTATCTTGAAGAACATCATAGTTATTCAGAATGTTGTAAAAAGTTTAATATTCCAAGTCATAAATCAATTTTGATGTGGATAAAAAAATACGAATTACACGGCGTACAAGGAATATTTAAAAGATTAAAAAGCAGTTATGATGGTAATTTTAAACAAAATGTTATAGAATATATGCATGCAAACCATTTATCAGCAACACAAACAGCAAATCATTTTAAATTAGGAGCTACAGATGTTGTATTAAAATGGGAACGCATATATTATGAAGAAGGACCACAAGGTTTGTATGAAGAACGACGTGGTAGGCCCCAAAAAATGAAATTTAAAGAAAATAAAAAGAAATTAAATAAAGATATTGAAGAAGACTTAATTGCAGAAAATCAACGTCTTCGTATGGAGAATGAATATTTAAAAAAATTAAATGCCTTAGTTCAGGAAA
>ERZ773037.24-NODE-24-length-71500-cov-9.155322_pt1 | contig 71500 bp, 50 predicted proteins | sample MGYA00511466_ERZ773037 | MGnify/ENA primary metagenome ERZ773037 (study PRJEB29015, sample SAMEA2738146) | human oral metagenome | biome: human oral; feature: human-associated habitat; material: saliva | place: China | collected 2202 ... | reverse complement strand
AGGGTAGAAAGTCAGTCATACCAGCACTTGTAAGCGCTAACAATTCATCCAAATTGGAATCCAATTTTCTCCAAATCTCTCCAAATTCCCTAAAAACGGCCGATTTTTACGAGTTAAATCGTATTTTTCACCTATTTTGGGCCATTGTTCGGGATGTCCCGAACGTTTGACCAATCCAAGTGTTAAAATCACTCACTTTCGGAGTAAACGTTCGGAAATTACGGAAGAATGTTTAACCTGCACAAAGCGTCACGAACATTGCAAATAAACACAAACCATGATATAATAAAAGTGACCGAAAGTTGAGAAACCCCGGTCATTGTTTGTGTAAACACAAACAATATTACTCGCGAAGGACAACCCGTATCCCGCGATAAGGAAAGGAGTTGGCTTATGCTAACTAATATTGAAGTCGTCAAGAAAGACGGTCGTGTAGAACCGTTTCGAATGACAAAACTATTGACAGCTTTGCAAGCTGCTGCATCAGACATCCACTACACACTCACGGATGATGAACTCAAACAAATTGAGACAGAAGTGTATAAATACATTGAAGCTCAATCCGTTCTTCTTCCGCAAGACTTGCACTTCACCGCTATCGAAGCGGCTCGCAAAGTCAATGCTGATGTTGCAAAAGCTTACGAAGACTATCATAAGCAAAAACAATCATTGAAGGTTTCTGACCTCAATCGATTGAAGGTTGTATCGAAGACCGGAATTGTGTCCGACTTCGACGCTAAATACATCGAAGAAGCCTGTCAAAAGGCTGCAAAATCTATCGGGAAAGAATTAACCGATGAACAATTGCACGATGTTTTGTCGGAAGTGGCGCACTGGCTCGATACATCTAAATACCATGACACTGTTGCAACCAGCGATCTCCATCGCTTTGTCATGGGAGGCTTGAAAAAGGTTGATTTGTCAACCTATACAGCCTACAAACGTTACTGGCAGGCTCAACGTGACCGAGCGACCGCATTTCATGAATTGCAAAATGAGGCGGAAGGCTTACGCTTCGGTTCATACAATGAGAATGCCAATAAAGATTCGCAAGTGATTTCAACTAAATCAGCGCTCATCAACGAAATGACCATGAAGAAACTCATGCGTCACGTTTTGAACCCCGAATGGTTGAAGGCTCATGAAGAAGGTTACATTTACATCCATGATTTGGGGGACCTCTACAAAGATACATTCAACTGTGACCTCTTTGATTTAGAACACTTGATGAAGGATAAAGAACACGAAGACGGGTTCTATGCCTTCCGAATCAACAACAAAACGACACATGAACCAAAACACGTGTCATCGGCCTTTGATATTTTATCAAGTGTAACGATTGCTGCATCTGGGAACCAATTCGGTCTAACAAAACTGCCGAATTAAAACAATATTAACCTTTCGAGAAAAGGGGTCTGAATTTCAGGCTAACGAGGTAGGTTGGAAAAGCTGATCTCGTGATTATGATAGAAGGTGGAATACCATATGAATTTAAAAACAGTACATGTTGCCATTAAACAACTATACGAAAACGAAAATCGTAGTATTGCATACATTGCAAAATTATTCAATGTTGAACCGTCCGATGTATCGGAATATATCAAACAAAAACAACTAGAACCGAAAAACATTAAAATCAAACCATCCACTCAAAAATTCATCAACAAAAACAAACAATTCATTTTAAATGAATTAAAAAATAGAGAATCTGTAACAAACATTGCTAAAAAACTGAATACAACTCATCGTATTCTATCAAACGCTATTCAAAAAGATATGCAACTAAAAAAAGCAAATGAATATGCAAAACGTAATGTTCAAAATAAACAACAACATTATGAATATCCACAGATTGATGAATCAAACGAAAAATGGAAACCAATTTTAGGCTTTGAAAATTATGAAGTGTCCGATCAAGGACGTATTCGCAACCAAAACACTCATAAAATCCTAAAGCCTTATCCGAATGTGCGTACGAACTATTTATACGTTATGCTCTATCAAGATGCGAAACGTAAGAATTTAAAAGTAAGTCGCCTTGTTGGACACGCATTCGTTGAAGGATACTCTGAAACAAATAACACGATCAACCATAAAAATGGAAATATCTATGATGACAGAGCGTCCAATCTCGAATGGCAAAACCAGTCTGATAACAACAAGCACGCGTATTCAACAAATAAACGCACTACAAATCGAAATGGTGGTCCAAAATACGAAAAAGTATTATACACCAAAGACGGTAAAACATATGAATTTAAAACAGTCAGAGCACTCGCTAAATTTTTAGGAAAATCTGAAACACAAACTCACCGCATGCTACGACAAAATCCAAACATCCAAACAATCGAAAAATCATAATTGTAACGACTAGTCGCAAGACGTACACAATGAAAATTGTGGAAACATATTGCTGATGTACACAAACGTCAGAAGAAATAGTCTAGCACATACAAACACAAATGATATGTGTAGGGTTTTACTGTCAATCATATCGACAGCACCCTGGCACCGTATGCTGAAAAATCATATCAGCATTATTTAAACGATGCTAAAGAATACGGTATTGCAGATGCCGAACGTTATGCAACTGATAAAACACTCAAAGAAATCAAACAAGGTGTGCAAAGTTACACCTATGAACTCGCTCAAACGCAGAACGCATTGGGCCAGACGCCGTTCACCACCATCAGCTTTGGGTTGGATACAAGCAAATGGGGACGTGAAATCACACGCGCCATCCTAGAAGACCGCATGTCACCAGACAATCGCGACGTCTTCCCTAAACTTGTTTTCATGTATCGAAGCGAAATCAACGGTGATCCAGATTCACCAAACTATGACTTATACAAACTAAGTCTGGAATGTTCATCTAAGAAACTCTACCCAGATTATTTAAGTTTTGGGGCAGAAGACGTCGAAGGCGAACATTACCGCCGTGACGTTTACGAACGTAGCGGACAAACTATCGCTCCAATGGGTAGATGTAAATCGACAGCCCATGTAAAATCTTTTGAACTCAGCATGATTCACTGAGGGTTAGAGAAATCTAGCTAACGGTTAGGTCTTTAAACAAACAACTCTGGAAGCGTTGTTGGTGAGACGTTTAAAGATGAGACCGTGGGAAACTATTAGAATGAAAAGGATAAACAATGAAAGCATTTGTCATTTTATCAAATAATCATACAAAAGAACTTAGTGTAATGTCTAAAAAAGACTATCACGCTAACGTACAAAATATTTACGCTTATGAACCACTAACAAGTGCTGATACAATGGAAGACGCTAATTCACTGAAAGACCATATCCAATCAATTGGGGTTCAAACCTACTTTGATAACATTCTTTCTAATAGCACCCGTATCGACTAGCCGTGATGAATGTAGCGGCGGAGAAAATCTCCTTAATGTAGGTGTGATTTGAATCCACACCGAAGCGGAAGACAAGTTAAACAACTTGATGATATAGTCAGTACCACTGGTGACAGTGGAATCACACGTGTCGCGCGCACCTCTCACCATTTATCGATCCTGAAACAGGTAAAGACGTTACCGACGGTCGATTCAATATCGGTGCCGTGTCCATCAACCCTGTCAAGTTTGCCCTTGAAGCGCGTGACGCTGAAGGCAACTTCGACAAAGAAAAATTCGACGCCCTTGTTGACAAATACAGCAACATGGTCTTCGATATTCAAAACTGGCGATATGAACGTGTCGGAAACCTTTACGGATCTTCCAACCCACTCTTCTGGTGTGAAGGTGGTGCATGGCAACGTATTCGCCCAGACCAGCAAGTAAAAGACTCACGCCTATTAGACGGTGCAACAGCGTCTATCGGCTACACTGGTCTTTACGAAATGGTCAATGCTATGGTTGGACCTGATTGGGAAAACCTTTCAGATGACGACCGCAAACAAATGCAAGCGGACTTCCTCGAACATGTGAATCGTATTCGCATCGAGCGTAGTCAAACGGATAAACATCCATATGCATTATACTCCACACCTGCTGAAAGTTTAGTGTTCACGTGGGAGAAACTTCTCACCAAACAATTTGGTGTCATCCCAGGTGTCACAGACCGTGATTACCTAACAAACAGTTTCCACCAACCTGTATGGATTCACTCAAGTGCAATTGATAAAATTGACTATGAAAAAGAATTCCATAACATTGCTAAAGGTGGACACATCTCCTACGCCGAGTTTAACTACGGCGTATCACCAGCTTCTCTTGAAGCTATCGTCAACTATGCTATGCGCCAAGGCATGTACTTTGGTGTCAACGTCATCAGCTCTGTCTGCGAAAAATGTGGCGAACATGGGGACTTCCTAATGACCTGCGACAATTGCGGAAGCGAAGACATCTTAGTTGTGGAGCGTGTGTGTGGATATCTCACATATTCTAAACGTTCTGGTGTACAAGCTGTCAATGATGGTAAGTGGTCAGAAATCAAAGAACGTGTTCGACATGGAGTTGAACGTGGACAGCTAGGACAAGCCTCTTATGCTGAACTACACGGTGAATAACCGTGTGACGTGTGCGCTATGAAAGCCAGCCCGTGTGAGTCGGGCCACATGTTTAACAAAGACAAAAAAAGAAAGAAGGATACAACATGCAAATCCATAGTAATATCGTACACGATGCCAAGCATCTCAAGAACCTCTACGCTCACATGGACCGCACCAGCCGTAAATATGACGCCGTCCGTGATGAAGTGGAAGTGTTCGTTGCAAAAGAACTGAACGAAGAATACAATGGTCATATGGCCCATGTCGTCATGGAGTTCGCAACCTTTGACCGTGCCAAAGTTGCAGGGCAATATGTAGCTTATAACTTAGGGAAGCCCTGTTATGCCGTAACGGTCGTTGGTGGCGCACAACCTGACGGAACTTATATCAAACCCTGTATTCATATCATTTATGACGAAACCTACATCCGGGTATTAGAACGGATTTTGCGTAAAATTCACTTATAGAAAGGAAATCAATGGCATACATTCATCAAATTAGTCAATTCGATATCGACAACGACTTCGGACAGGGTCCAGTCGTGTCGGTATTTTTTAACTTCTGTTCGTTCCACTGTAAAGGTTGTTGGAATGAATCAACTTGGGCTAGACGAGAGGAACTCTATTGGGACAACGATAAAGCAGCCAAAACTATTATCGCCGCTCTTCAAAAATTAGTAAGTCGGGGCATGAAACCCAACCTCAGTTTATTAGGGGGTGACCCGCTGGTTCCTGAAAATATCAAGGATACGAAAGATATCATTGAACGAATCCGTTCCGTCATTCCTGAAGTAACCATTTGTTCATGGACAGGGTTCGACGTAGAAGACTGGTGGCGAAAAGATGATTATGAAGAACAAAAGGACATGCTCAGACAACTTGACTACATCGTTGACGGGCGTTTCATCTACCGACTAAAAACCAAAAACCAAATGTTTGGTAGTATCAATCAACGGGTACTGGACACAAAGAACCTGCTAGAATTGAGTGAAACGCAACCACTCAAAGAAGCCGTTTTACACTCATTAGCTTACCCCGATGTTGAAGTCATTGTTCTCGACACACCTGGTTACAAAACAACACCGCGACAATTAATGGAGGATTATCTGCGTGAAGATAATCGTAGCCGCTTGTATCAGCTATCAGTACTCCACCATGTTGCAGATTTTAAGAAGGAGGGTCATCGATGAGGACACAAATCGAAATAGATAATGTCGGTCTAAACGCCGCAAACTTTTTAAAATGGATGGCGGAAAATCCGGACAGAGAAAGCAACTATCTGAAATGCAAACTAAAAGACCTGGAGATCGAAGTTGAAGAAGAGGATCTCATCGCGTTAGTCGGAAACGATGGCCGTGAAATTTTCATCAACTATTTTGACTACGAAGATGTGTCGGACTTCATTTCAATGGATGAACTCATCGAAAACAACATCATAGAAAAACCAATCTTTGTTGTAACCGCAGATTTCGCTGACGACTTGTATGTAACAGACACATGTGTAGTGGGAATTACTGATGATTATGAGTTGGCACAAACCATTGCAAAAAATACCGATGGCGATATCGATCTTGCTCAAATGAATAAGCGTATCAATATCCAAGCTGGAGCTTACATCGAATAAATAAAGGAGGAAAAATGAAAACAACAGACCACGAAGGGAATTATTACCGAACCATAAAAGACATGTGTGAGCGCTATGGTATCAAGCCATATGTGTATCAGCAACGTCGTAAAGCTGGATGGTCACTGAAAGAAACTTTGACGAAACCGGTTGCGACCTATGTACGTACAACAAAGGAGGCACGTGACCATCTGGGAAATAGCTATCCAACAGTTTCAGCCATGTGCAAAGCCTACAACATTGCAGAAGCTACCTACCACCGACGAAGACGGCAGGGTGCGAGTGTGGAAGAAGCTTTGACCAACAAAATCATCCACCAGCCACAAAAGGTGCAAGACCATCTCGGTAATTGGTACCCGACCGTGAATGCTATGTGCAAAGCCTACGGCATTTCAACATCAGCCTATTGTTATCGAAAACAAACCGGTAGAACGCTTGAAGAGTGTTTGACACAACCCATCACAAAAGTTAAAAAGGTAAAGGATCACAAAGGAAACGAATATGCCACCATCGGAGAAATGTGTCAAGCTTACAATGTGAGCTATAACGTGTATCACGAGCGGCGACGAAAAGGAAAAACTGTGGAAGAAGCCTTGACAAATCCGTCAAAACAAATCATTCCATATGAACGACCAGACGGTCCTGTGCTAGACCACCTAGGAATCGAACACGAATCTTTTGAGGCTATGTGTAGAGAATATGAAGTTGTTCCTGATACTTGCGTCAGTCGATTGAGTAGAGGGCAAACACTTGAAGAAGCGCTAAGACCAAGTAAAGGTCTAAAACCCGTAAAGGATCATTTAGGGAATGAATATCCAACAGTGGCTGCGCTTTGTAAGCACTATGGAATCAACTATAGTTCCTACATGCAACAAAAGGCGCGTGGTTACAGCTTAGAAGAAATCATTTCGAAACAACGTCAATATGAGGGATTAGACGGCAAAACCTTCCCATCACTCATAGAGATGGCAGAACATTATAACCTGCCGTATTCCGCGGTATTACGCGCACATGCAACCTTGTCACATGAAGAATTCCTCAACTATTTGAAGTACCCGGAACAAGGGTTTGGGCCTTTTTGTGTCAAAGACCATAAAGGTCAACAATTTAAAACCACTGAGGACATGGTAAAGCACTATGGCATCACACGGACAGCCTACAACCAACGACTTCGAAAATTGAAATGGTCCCTTGAGAAAACACTCACAACACCAGTACGCAAACGGCGTGACGTTATTGAGGACCATAAAGGAAATACTTATAAAACAATTGACGAACTCGCTGAAACCTATGGTATCACCAAAGGCGTTTATTGGGCTCGTTTGAAACTTGGTTGGTCGTTAGAAAAAACACTCACCACACCCATACAAGGACGAACAGCATGACAGTATTAGCACATAAAGACGGAAACAAAGAACAACTTCTAGCCCGTCACTCCTATAATGTAGCAGAAGATGCTCGCGAACATGCAAAGGACATCGACCAAGGTCATGTCCTCTTTTTGTTGGGTTTGTATCATGATTTGGGAAAAGCTGACCCAAAGTTTCAGCGAAAACTGAAACAGGAACCGGAGATGCATGTCGACCATTCCTATGCGGGAGCCCGGTACTTATTCACCAGAGCAAAAGCCCTGTTTGGTTATGAACCTTTTGTGGATATTATCACCTATGTCATTGCGGCACACCACAGCTTATTTGACGTGTATAATGCAACAAGTCCAGCCCGAAACAAACTATACGAGCGGTTGCTTCTAAAGGACGGATATAGTTATGACATTGTTGAACAATATGCCCATCAATTGGAGGGTTATTTAATTGAATATGGTTATAATGACCTTGACGATTTGCTAGAAAAGGCGTATAATGAGCATAAGAAAGCGGTTACAAAACTAAACGCTAAAATGCGAGTGGAAGATGCTTATTATCAGGCTCAATTTGTTCGATTATACCTGTCGTATTTAAAGAACGCGGATATCCTGGACACCATCAACGCCTATGAAACCGTCATCGAACCACCAAGTGATGACCACAGGGACTTGTATTTGCAGAAAATTGAGAATGTATATGCAGGTTTTCAAAACCCAACTACACCTCTCAATTGCATTCGAACCGAGTTGGCGGAAACCATCAAAGCCCGTAGTATCCAAGACACTGCCGGGGTCTATCGGTTAGATTTGCCAACAGGTGCGGGTAAAACCAACCTCAGCATGCGCTATGCTTTTCACCAAATGGTTTATCAAAGCAAGAAGCGGATGATTTATACGGCTCCATTCTTATCCATTTTGGAGCAGAATGCAGCAAATGTCAGGAAAGTCATTGGAGATGCTGGTGTTACTGAACACCATTCCAACATCATCGAACGAGATGATAGTCCCCTTGCTCGCTATTGTACGGATACGTGGGACAATGAGGTTATTCTCACCACCATGGTTCAGTTTTTCCAAACCTTGTACAAAACCAGAGCCAATAATGTTCGGAGATTTTCGAATCTGGCAAATAGTGTCCTTATTTTGGACGAGGTGCAATCCCTCCCTATCAAAACCACTCATTTGTTCAACCTTATGGCGAATTTTCTTGCCCGAGTAATGAATGTGACCTTGGTACTTTGTACAGCGACCCAACCCCTATACGATGATGAAAACATTTTTCACACCATTCGATATGGAGGGGCCCACGGTGAAGACGCCGACCTCATCCAATTGACCCAAGAGGAACGGGCGCAATTTGATAGAACCGATGTCGAAAAATGGAGTGATGAACCCCACCAACTAGAAGAAATTGCAAGGGCTATTTTAGATGGTACGACGTCGACCTTAGCGATCTTAAACACCAAAAAGGCCGTAGACCGTCTCTACGAGTTGGTGCGCACCCAAACCAAACGACCCGTTTATTATTTGTCGACCAACCAATGCGCCCAACATCGTTTGGATTTGCTAGCACAAATCAAGAAGGATTTGGCGGACGAAAAACCGGTCATTTGTATTAGCACCCAACTGATTGAAGCGGGTGTTGATGTGGACTTTGATTGGGTCATCCGTTCTTATGCGGGAGTCGACTCCCTTATTCAGGCCGCCGGTCGTTGCAACCGTGAAGGCTTGAGAGACAAAGGGCAAGTCACTCTGGTCAAGGTAAATGGAAAGGAAGAAAATGTTGGAAAACTAAAAGACATTCGCACCAAGAAAAAAGCCGCAGAAGCTGTACTCAGTGAACAAGGTAGACAAGTTCGACTCGAAGAGTTGAATCAACCCTTCTATCAAAGCTATTACGCCAATAATGCCTATGATATGGACTATAGTTTGGAACAACCCGGTGAATCAGCTTTTGATTACTTGAGCACCAATAACTTTCAACCTGTACAAAAAGGCATCCTAACCCAAGCCTTTAAAACCGCAGGAGAAAACATTGACCTTATTAATGAGGAAACGGTCAGTGTTATCGTACCTTACCACAATGAAGCCGATATTGAAGAACTCGAAAAGCTCCTCACCTATGACATCAAAAAGGTTTGGTATCCTATCAAACAACGCCTCAGAAAACTACAACGGACAACCATCCAGGTATTTCCTAGTGATGAACTTTTGTCCTGCGTCAAATCCTATCAGGACGGTGATATTCGTATCCTACCTGAAGGATATTACAATGAACATGTCGGACTCACACGTGCACCAGAAAGTTTAATATTCTGATGAGCGCGAACCTCCGTCACACATCAAAACCCCGGACCTTTCGCGTTAAAAATGAGGTCCAGTTATCGACTTTCGATAACAACAGTGGGATATTTGGAACCGCGTGAGAACCAATGAGGCCACAAGCGGGGCAATGACGCCCTGTCGTACCCCACACGGGCGCGTGGATTGAAATATTTATGTACCAAAAGGTGTAAAAGTAGACGTCCGTCGTACCCCACACGGGCGCGTGGATTGAAATTGGTACGAAACACAAATACCTCTTGTACTTTAATGGGTCGTACCCCACACGGGCGCGTGGATTGAAATAAAACTTCACTTCGAAATCTCCTCGAAATCGTGAGTCGCACCCAAAACGGATGCGTGGATTGAAATGGACAAAAGGGACTACCTCCTTTTGACGTTAGATTATCGCATCCCACGAGGATGCGTGGATTGCAATGACACACCATATCGCTGAGCGAGGGAACAACGAATCGCACCCACATGGGTGCGTGGATCGAAATAGAAATGTGGAGACTGATATAAATTGTTTCACATATTGCACCCCAAAAGGGTGCGTGGATCGAAATACGAAGGACTGTCACTGCTGGTGAAGTTCAATCGCACCGTATCAGGTGCGTGGATCGAATAGAAAGGAAAAGAGAGTGAAAGAACAATCACAGTATTTTTACGCACGGATCGTTGGAGACCGTGCCCTCTTTACAAACCCTGCCACCAAAGGTGGTGGTGAAAAATTTAGTTATCCTGTACCCACCCGCCAAGCTTTGGAGGGCGTGGTTGATAACATTTATTATAAACCAACTATTGTTAACGTTGTTGACGAAGTAAAGGTTGTAAACCCAATCGAAACCGAGTCACACGGGGTTCGGGCCTTGCTCAGTAACTATAAGGCTGACCTCAACTATATGACTTATGTGCGAAATGTGGAATACCTTGTTAAATTCCATTTCGAGTGGAACTTCTCTCGTGGTGATTTGACGAAAGACCGACATATGGGTAAACATACGGAGCTCATGACTCGCTCACTTGAAGTTGGAGGGCGCCGTGATGCCTTTTTGGGAACTCGCGAGTGCTACGCTACGATTGAACCTCTTACAAAAGAGGAATACCAAACAGCTACAACGGCTTATGATGGTGAAACTCTTGATTTTGGGATCATGTTTCACACCTTTACCTATCCCAAAATAGAAAAGATGCCCCTGATTGCCCACTATACAAATACACAAATGGTGAATGGGGTCATCACTTATAAATCAAAATCAGACTGTGAAATTCGAAATGAAATCACAGGTTATCAATACAAAACACCAAGCCTACAAATTCGTTCAGTGGACGATGAGTTGGCTGAATACGAAACATTTAAGTAGAAAGGAAGCCCATGGATTTTTTCTCATCCTTATTGAAAGCTTATGAACGGGCAGAACTAGAAGGACTTGTAGACCAACACGGTGACAAGGACGAATCGGTTTTGCTACCGCTCTTTCACGAGAGCAAAAAAGCTGCCAAAAATATTGTAAATGTCACCTTGAACAAAGAAGGAGAAGTGCTAACAGCCGAATGGTTAGATGATGGGACTCGAATCATTTTTCCTGTCACACCAGCCTCAGTCACTCGTACAGCAAAACCAGAACCACACCCATTGGTTGATAAGTTGAAAACCTACACACCAGACTTTCCTGCTTATACCGCCTTTCATGAACGGTTAGAAGAGTGGACCATTTCAACCAGTGGACAAGTTCGTGAATTTTTGGACATCATCACAAAATCCATTCTTGATGAGGACTTCATCACGAATGTGTCAAGTAAGTTGGTTCCAAATGCAACCCTTGATGGCTTGACGATCACAGATGAAGACGGTAAAACCACCGATTTGAGTGATGTCTTTATCGAATTCACTGTCGCACAGTTCGACGGGTTGAAGGATGTGTCCGTCACAGATTATGTGGACTTGCACCAATCCTATATTGCTTATATGCGAAGCGTTTTAGCAAACGAGCCACAAAACATTTGCAACATTAGTGGGAAAACGGAATCGATGGCTCGAAACCACCGCACGGTGTTTGGACGTAGCGGCCTCATTTCTGTCAGCAATCACCCAGAAACCTTTAAGGGTCGATATGCCAATCAGAATGAAGCTCGTGAACACCTCATCCACATTGGACAAGAAACCACCGAGAAAATTCACCTCATGCTTAAGTACCTTCTAGAAAATAAAAACAGTGGGACATGGCTAAGTGGTGATGAGTATTTGGTGACCTGGTTCGATGATGATCCTATTTATAATCACGGACTCAACCTTCGTAAACCAGAAACGTTTGATGACTTGTTTGACGATATCGAAGACAACGACACCGGAACAATGAAACCGAACCAAATAACAAAGGATATCGGTCAGTCCGTGAAAACGGGTGTTAAACGGTTTTCAGATGAAACCACTTATCATGTGGCCATCTTAAACAAAACAGCACCCGGTCGGACGAGCCTTAAATACTATCACACCTTGACAGGCTCCAAACTCAGTCAAAACCTAGAAAAATGGAAAGACCGCTATTCTTGGACCTCTACCTATCAGGATGAAGTGAAAATTAGCGTACCATCTATCAATACCATTATTACAACAGCCTATGGAATTGATCGAAAAGCCCAATATCTGGACTTTGACAATGAAAACTTTAGGAGTGTATTATATCAAGATATCTTGATGAGTTTGATTGAAGGAAAACCACTGCCACGCTCCGTTATTCAAAAATTGAAAAACAATGTTCGCATGCCGCACAGGTATCCACATCAGTGGAAACATGTTGTCGCTGTCAGCCTTGGAGTATTGCACAAAGAGGCTAGAAAGGAATATACTTATATGTTGGATCGCACCAAGCGAAATCGCAGCTATTTGTTCGGTCGACTGCTCGCCATCTACGACCTGATTGAAAAGCAGAAATATTATCATGTTGATGGGCAACAAAATGCCCGTGAAACCAATGCTATCCGTTTGTGGACAGCTTATACAGCCCGCCCTGCAAAAGTGATGGGGCAACTTGAAAATAAGGTGAAACCTTATGAGGACTTGTTACGTAAACGAGTACCTGGTTTATTCGTCAAACTAAGTAAGGAGAAACAAGAAGTTCTGAACATTTTGTCAGAACAAGCTGACGACCCAAACTTTACAAAACCATTAGATTATGACTTTATCTTTGGATATAACAACCAAATCCAAGAATATTACACCAAAAAAGAAAGTGAAGAAAAATAATATGACTACCCTACAAAATAAAATTGACTTTGTCCTTGTTGTTGATGTTGAAAATGCTAACCCAAACGGTGACCCCTTATCAGGAAATATGCCACGTACCGATGCTGAAGGCTATGGTCTCATTAGTGATGTAGCCATTAAACGGAAAATCCGCAACCGCCTCCAAGATTTCGGTCACCCTATCTTTGTCCAAGCAAATGAACGCATCGATGATGAATTCCGATCTTTGCAAAAACGGTTTGAGAGCTACATTGACAAGAAAACCCCTGACGCAGAAGTAGTCAAAACCATTTGTGACTACTGGATGGACATTCGTAGCTTCGGTCAATTGATCACCTATCAAGGACGGTCTGTCGGAGTACGTGGTCCCGTGTCTATCAGTATGGCAACGTCTGTTGAACCCATCACTGTATCAAGTATGCAAATCACTCGTAGTACCAATGGTATGGAAGCAAAAACTGAAGGAGGACGCTCATCAGACACTATGGGTATGAAACACTATGTAGAAAAAGCAACCTATATCGTTAAAGGTAGCATCAGCCCGAACCTTGCCGAGAAAACAGGATTCTCCGAAGAAGACGCTGTATCCATCAAAGAAGCACTTCGCACCTTATTTATTAACGATCAATCCTCCGCCCGCCCAGACGGTTCCATGACTGTTCGTGACCTCTATTGGTTCAAACACGGCAACAAGTTGGGAAATGTATCAAGTGCCCGTGTCCACAAACTGTTCAGCGTCGAAAACGGTGACGTTCACTTTGACGTGAACACTATGGAAGTATATAAACAAAAAGGCTTGTCCCTTGAAGTCGTAGAAGGCTTCTAAGTCTAGAGATTCTTGATACTATAATGAATATGTCAGACTACTACGTGCACCAGAAATTCTGAGGTGAGCTGACAGCTTTAGACCTTTCACGTTAAAGATGAGGTTTGTTATCGAGACCCGATAACACGAAGTGGACAATTGGAACACGTGAGAACCAATTAGACCACAGCAGTATAGGAATGTGCTGCCGTACTCGTGTGGGGTGTGTGAATGGAACCTAATGCACGAACCTCCATCATACATCAAAGCCCTAGAATTTTGGAGTACAACAGTGTAATGACGCACTGTTGCAAACGACACGAGTGCGTGGATTGAAATGAGCATAACAACAAATTAGGAAATGTCTCGAGCGCCCGTGTTCATAAACTATTCAACATCGAAAACGGTGATGTGCGATTTGACGTGAACACTATGGACGCTCATAAACAAAAAGGCTTGTCCGTCGAAATCATCGAAGGATTCTAAGTCTAGAGATTCCCGAGGTCTGACCTCGGGATTTTATTTTATAAACACAGAAACAAGAGGAAAATAATGCTAACACTAACATTTTATAACGACGATGTGCTCGTTATCCCTGAAATCGCAATTGCTAACTTTAAGGCCCTTGGCATCACGAACACGCTCCGCTTTAAACACGAGCACTGGATTGCAAGTAGCCACGCACAAGCTGTTATGCTTGATTTGTACATTGAACAACTCAAGCAACTGAAAACAGCGGCAAATAGCGTTGACGCTGTGAGTGATAAAACTGCTTTGGACAATCTACTCTCTGGTGATTATCAAATCACATCATTTGAACGTGACAATGACTTGCAAACGTATGTTGTTTGGAAATCCGCAGAAAACGACGAAAGTATCAATAAACACCAAACCATCACAAAAGATGTGACACCAAACGGAGAAATTCTGCGAGTTGTGATCGTGAATGAAAATACCTAAACATCATTCCGAGGTTTGACCTCGGGATATTGTTTTCGCAAATCACTAAACCGCCCAGAAACATGATATAATAAAAGGGAAAGGATGGTACTTATGAAGTTCACAGGAAATAATGAAATTGATAAACAAATCAAACGAGGACTGGGACCTCTTGACCCTGTCAATATGGATGATTATTGGGACCCTCACGATACGTTCTTAGAACATATCGTTGAAGTCGGCAGTCCTGATGACATCAAGCTCATGTTCGAAGACAATTTCGGGATTGACAAATTGTTGCGGTTAGGTGAGGATGCGAAGGTGATTCTTGCATCACAAGGCTATGCTCATGAACTATTGGCCACGGATGAAAATGAAAACGTGCGAGCCAGTGTTGCAAAGCACTGTGATAATCCTGAACAATTTTTGGACGATGAGTCTTATTATGTCAAAACGGCACTCATCTCTCGAGATATTGGACTCGATAAATTCGCAAATGATGAGGATTCCCTCATTCAGCGAGCTGTAGTTCGTAGAGGATACAACTTGGACCAGTTTGTGAACTCAGACAAGTTTCAAGTTCGGCAAGAAGTCGCAAAACAAGGCTATGGGCTCGAACAACTTAGCCATGACCCGGACGAACGAGTACTTGCAGCCGTCGCAAGACAAGGCTATAAACCGGAAGTTTTTGCAAATCATGAGGATGAGCAAATCCGATACGCAGCTTGTCAAGCGGGTGCATATCCGGAACGGTTTGCCAAAGACCCGAACCCAAAATTTAGAGCGGCTGTAGCTCAAAACGGCGAATGTCTTGATATTCTTCAACATGACGACTCACCGAAAGTGATCTATGGTGTGATTAAAAACGGTTACAATTTAGAACAGTTTGTTCACCATCCAGATGAACTCGCCCGTAGGTTAACAGTTCACCAAGCTTATATGAGCAAAGACCCAGAGTTAAAGGAAAGTATCTATAGTCAGATGCGAGATGATGAATCCTCTATCGTTCGGGCAACTATCGCAGATGATGGATACTATCTAGAACATTACGTAACCGATGAAAGTGACTCTGTTCGTGAGTCAGTTGCAAAACAAGGATATGCTTTGGAACGACTTGTCAATGACCCGTCTGAATGGGTACAAATGCGTGTAGCCGAACACGGATATGGACTGGAACAACTCAAGAATTCACCATCAGCACTTGTGCGCGGAATGGTTGCTGCACAAGGATATCAACCAGAAGTATTTGCGAACGACCCCGAGGAAGAGGTTGCTGAAGTCGCAAGACCGATTTTAGCAGAGCTTGAGTGGGAACGTGAACACGAAGTGACCTTGTCAACAGAAGACCTTGAAGATTTGTCAGAAACGTCACTGACATTATAATAAGAAAAACACCGAAAGGTGTTTTTCTTATCTTTTTTGTGTTTTGGCCTACGCCAAAACACACTAAATGGGGTCTTCGCCCCAAACCCCTTTTTCCTTTCGAAAATCTATTTTCTCACCTTGACGGACGTTAAAACTCACGTCACATAGGACCTTTCACGTTTCAATAGAGGTCCGTTATCGAGACCCGATAACACGGAGTGGGCACTCGGGATTACGTGAGAACCAATTAGACCACAGTAGTGCAGGAATGTGCTACCGTGCCCTTATATAGGGTGCGTGGATTGAAATTCGAAATCTTTTGATTTTCGCTTGCATATTTGCAAGTATTGTGATATACTATTCAGTAGTGCAGGAATGTGCTACCGTGCCCTTATATAGGGTGCGTGGATTGAAATTAGATTTTCTCTTGCGCATCTGCAAGAAGTGTGATATACTAATATCACAAGCATGGACGAATAGTTTGTGAACGTTACAGACGATGAGTCATGTGAGCCTCCTAGTGCGGTAGACGCACATTTTTGCCGATTTGGCTCAGTAGGTAGAGCGCATCCATGGTAAGGATGAGGTCGCGGGTTCGATCCCCGCAGTTGGCATTTGGTGGTCAGTTATGGTAGCTAAGCGATCAAAGCAGCGACCACCACGTCATGAGTTGACGTAAAAGTTCTCTTTTCCGGGCGCGGTCACGATCAAGACCTTAAAACTACTCAGAACAACATTCACTAGAATGCATAGTAAGAAAACCTTTTTCATTATTCACTTCCTATACAACCGTATAATAACTAATACCAACATTTCTTATATTTGCTATTGATTTATTATGAAATAGCAGATGTTAACACAGCTAGAAAAATCGTCAAAAGACGTTCTTTTGATGTCGAACTGTGAACATAATGTTTGTATAATCAGGTGTTTAATCCTAGAGCGATTACTACATAAACACAAACGTTTCTGTCGTAACAATCTAGCGAGCTGTCATTTATAGGATGCCAGCCTCAACCAGTAGGTCGAGTTTCACCGATAAAGATATTAATATTTTCTAAAGATATGATATCTTTATTTATAACTATGAATATACACAGTATAAAAGGAAAAAGAAAATCTCCTATATTTGCGCCCGTTTTTACTAACAAATCATCAAGGGAATACCTTAGTGATTTGACCATTCGTGTTGTCAAGGAAAAGACGTTAAAACCCGAGGGGGTTGACGCCCCTTCGTCACTGCACAAGGTCCGGTAAAACGGACGATGCTCATCTTACCTCCAGCATTTTCTTGTGAAATTTCCAAACTCGGACACATACCGAGATCGGGTCCTTACCCGAAGCAGGTCATTGCCGTCAGGCAGTCGCCTTTGACTTATCTTTGAGTTGGAGACGAGAACTGAGCGAGTTTACCTTCTGGTAAACAGGAATCCTAAGGTTTCGACCTCAGGAAACGTCAAAAAAAATGGTAGAAGAAGGCTACCATTAGGAATGTATTCTCCGACGCATACTTGCCGGTATGTGTTGGAGGTTATTGCAGGGTAGTAGCAGTGGTAGCTCGTCGGGCCCATAACCCGAAGGTCGCGGGTTCGAATCCCGCCCCTGCAATCACCGCCATAGTAACGACATGTGCGGATCGAGCGAATGTGAAGTAAGACAAGTGTCTGAAGCGTTCGCGGTTTCCTCCTAAGCCTTTAGTGAAGTGGCATCACGGCAGTCTCCAAAACTGCAAGCTTCGGTTCGATTCCGGGAAGGTTTGTTCTGATTTGGCAATCACCTTATAAAGATGTACATTTGGCATCTCCCTTTAAGGGTTTATTAAATTAGAAAATCTACCGCCATAGTAACGACATGCGCGGATCGAGTGAATGTGAAGTAAGACAAGTGTCTGAAGCGTTCGCGGTTTTTGAGGGGCTTGTCCCCGAGTGACTTGCAATAGTCAGTAGGTGCAAATACTAGCGGCCGTTGACGGCAGACGTTATACCACGGCAGTCTGCGAATAGCACCTAAATTTTGGAAGGGGTTTGTTCTCTATAACATACTGTTTTAGCCGAGCAGCTAGAAGGGTCCCTGGCGAGAACAATTATCCCCTGTAACAGGTGCGGGTACTGCCCTAAAACCCGTAAACAGTAAGACGCGTGAAGGTAGGTCTGAAAGCCTGTTGATTGTGTGGTTCCATCTTAGAATCACAAAAATGTCCGTATGATGTGCAACCTCGAAACCCGTGTACATCATGGCATGACCATTCTTCGTGGTAGAGATGTGAAGGTGGATTATCCACACCTCATTGGGTGACAGTTCCCGTGCAGGATAATTGCTAGGTGTCGCACCCGAGCGACAATCGGGAACATCGTGGGTTCGAATCCCTCACGAAGAATTGGCGATATCGTCAACCGTTCGCACTCGGTTATTGTGCGTGGATCGAAATGGAAGTGGCTAATCCCCTATAACAGGTACAGCCAAATGTCCGGATGGGTATTGCACCCTAGAACCTTGTTCGTCAAGGTGCGGACAAACACACGTGTGCGTGACCACGAGCATCTCTCGCGCTTGTGGTTACAATTGGTCTAGTAGCGCAGTTGGTTAGCGCACCTGCCTGTCACGCAGGGGGTCGCGGGTTCGAGTCCCGTCTAGACCGTTTGAGTTGCAAACTCACATATATTCTGCATCGTTGGTCAAGGGGTTAAGACACCGCCTTTTCACGGCGGTAACACGGGTTCGAATCCCGTACGATGTATAAACAATGCGTGTATCTCTAATCGAGGAAGCCTCGAGCACTACTCGAAAAGGGTGTCACGCGTTGTTTCGACCAATATCCCGATGACGTCGTAAAACTCAGGCGGTAAAAACAGAATAACGCGGATGAATGAAGCGATTAACCAGCTAATTAAATTCTGTTACCCCATATCGTCATTTATGGAATGACATAAAAGAACCATCGTTACCAAATCTATGCGCAAGATGCAGTAGAGGTCTGACCCACCTTAGATAAACGGGTCCTTCTGATCGGGAAGTAGCTCAGCTTGGTAGAGCACCTGGTTTGGGACCAGGGGGTCGCAGGTTCGAATCCTGTCTTCCCGATTGGGTACGATGATACGCAACTAACCACATGATAAAGAAATCAATCAAATCAACCACCCGTAAAAAGGTGAGGAAGAGAAAGCAAAAGCGATGGTCTTAGTAGCGCCAAACAGCAAATGAGAAAAAGTCTAGTAGCATATTAGCGAAAAACCTCAAAATCATAGCGCAGAGTGAACAGACTTGTGCCCAAACCAACAAGACTTGCGTGTTGGGGTTGAAGGGCTTCGAGAGAAGTATCCTGAGTACAATACAATGGTATCGCCAACGACGATTTCGTTGCAGTTGACAGACTCAGTGCTGAATTCTGAAATGCAACTGATTGTATTGGAATCCGGGAGGTCCAGCTCCCAAGGCTAAATACTGATAGCGATTGATTTTATGGAGGATTACCCAAGTCCGGCTTAAGGGAACGGTCTTGAAAACCGTCAGGTCGTTATGCGGCGCGTGGGTTCGAATCCCACATCCTCCTTAGGGCACATGCCCAACATCAACGGGTCCACACCCAAACGGGCAATCATGAATTGATGTGGACTTATTTATGTATAATTGTTAGAGACGTTCTCTAATGATTTAAAACAATTAGGTGTCAGGTTCGGGAAGTTTTCGAAGAAATGAGAAACTTTTTGCAGAAAGTAGCTTATAGGTCTGCTTTGTCTCCGATAACTTTGTTATTGAAGACCCTCGCCGATGAGAAATATTATATTTCATTATAAAATATCTCCTCATTTAGAACTATAATGCGTGGATTGAAATATCGTCAAAGAACAGATGTTAAAAATCACGCTATTATCGGGAAACCTGTAGGTGACTGTGCCCGCAGGTGGCATCCGGCGAACCCCAAAAGAGTTCGTTCGTAGTGGTCTGAAAAGGACTGCGATAGGATGTGCTTCCCTCTATGACCTATAGTGGTAATGCATGTAGTCCCGTCGGGGATTAGCCTTGCGTCGAGCCAACTTGCCAGTGCAAGATGTGGGCGAATGTGTCTGACGAGAAATCTGATGGACATATCACGCAAGGAATCGTAATTTCTTTGTCTTGAAACCTGGTGACAGGTGTATAAGACGGGACATAACAGTCGGTCTGCGGTATGACAATCTTTTGACATACAACAGTCAACATGGTAGTGAGGTACCGATCCTCACCTAGCACCAATGTTTCGACAAGGCCAAGTCGAAATAGCTAGTCACTTATCAAACAGTGAGTTGGTTGCATTACGGGTGGTGTCCCGTCTTGTGGCGGAATAGGTTTGTCGACCTAACGCACGTTATCACGACACTCAAAAGGTGCCTCGAGCCTTGATGAAGGCGAGTTGATAGCGGTATGTGCCAACGTAATTGTTAGAGTTCTTCTGGGAATCTAAGCAGGGAACAATGTGGGAATGTGAGCCTACATCCAAGCCCAAATGCTGAAAGTGGTTGATGTGCCGAAAGGTACTATAAGATTGAGCCAGAAGAAGCCATGTTAAATCCACAAGGGTATATAAAAATTGGGATGATTTATCCTAATCTACGATACCGAGACACTGTGGACCGTTGGTGGTACTGACCCATCACAATAGTGGCAGAATAACCATTGTCATAGAGGGGATGTCAGTAAAAACTAAACCCGACCCCGATTTAGACTCGATAACTCAGCTGGTAGAGTAGCGGACTTTTAATCCGCGGGTCGCAGGTTCGAATCCTGCTCGAGTCATGCCAAAAAGACGGCATGAATTAACATTCATAGCTTCTTCGACTTAACAATTTGAATAAGGTTGTTAAGTCATTAGTGCGAACATAATGTGCGACCGTTATGCGAGTGCTCGAGACCCCTGCATTTTAGGCACCTTGGTGAGGGTCGGAGTCACCAACGCTCCTCGGCGATAAGAGGTGACGACAACAGTCATTAAACAGTGTTGAGATTTACCGCGTCCAAGCAGGAAACGTGCTAAGAGGTTTATGGTTAGTTTGCAATTCCTCGTTCAGTAGATCAATAAAAACCTAGTCGCTAAACGATGGAGACAATGGAGATTTCGTGATATCGAAGTTGTCGTATATGATGGTCTCCAAAACCATAGACGCAGGTTCGATTCCTGCCGAGCCTGTAATGTTAAGAAAGAACTACTGATGTAGATTCTTTTTTCTTAATATACAAATGTACCACAATTTATTTCTTTTACCCTTTGTCAACTCACTTAAAAGAAGGAGAAAATATGAAAACAACACAAACAACCGTAGTCGAAGTTGGTGATATTATCTATATCATCGATAACTATAATAAGATTAACAAAATAACCCTATCGAAAAATCATTTAAAACAGGATAACGAACAAACCTTCCTTTTAACCAACCCTTACTACAAATTAAAAACAAATGAGGTGAAAAATGGTACACTTACATTGATTAAAGGTGAACACCACGACGATTACGATCGCTGGGACCCGTATCGTGTCGTAAATGAATGGTACACCTACGACGAAACCGACCGTGTGGCATATGTGGATATCAAAGACGCGCAAAATAAAGTACGTGAATTAACCAGCGAGGATGTTGTATTATCCCGGGTGACTGAAGAGTTATTCTACGAAATCTCAAGGGATGTTGAGTCGATCCTAGAGGAAGTTGCATTATACTTTGAGACACTTGATATGAATGGTTTGCGAGATGTAGCTGAATCAACAGAAATTCATCAAACCATTAAATGTATTGATGAAAAACTAAAAGCATTACAAAATTTTTCAAAAAGGAACAAAAATGAAAATCGTATATCATAGCTTTACCGGAAACTGTAAACGATTCGCACAAGCTCTCAACCCGAACGCACGGTCCACAAAGGAATTGCCCACAGCAGATGAGGACATCATCCTCATCTTTCCTACCGTTGGGTTCGGTCAAGTCCCACCGGCGGTCAAGCAATATTTGCAAACCAATCGTGAACACGTTAAATTTGTCGTCTCTTCCGGAAACCGGAACTGGGGGCCAAATTTTGCTAAGGGCGCTGACATTATCACCCAACATTTAGGAATCCCGAGCTACAAAATCGAGCTAGCTGGAACCGCTGAAGACGTGGAAAATATCAAGAAACAGATTGCCACACTTTAAAATAACACCTAAATATGGTATAATAGAGTGAGGTAGAAACTGCCCAATTTAGAACAAGGAGACAATGAGTGAATCATATTGAACTAAACAATGCCATCACACGACAAGTCGATGGTTTCTATGACCTGGCTAAAGATAAAGAAGCTTTAGCTGTATACCTCGAAGAAGTGAGTTCTAAAACGAAACGCTTCCCTAACGAATTGGAGCGATTATCCTGGTTGGTAGAAAATGATTTCTACTTTGACTGTTTCGCCCTCTACGACGAACATTTCTTAAAAGAAATCACCAAAAAGGCTTATAGCTACGACTTCGAATTCGCATCCTATATGGCCGCAACCAAATTCTACGAAGGATACGCTTTAAAAACAAATGATAAAAAGCAATACCTAGAGAATTACGAACAACATATGGTTATCGTTGCCCTCTACTTGGCACAAGGTGATAACTATTTTGCATTGGAATTGTTAGACAGCCTTATGCGCCAGCTCTATCAACCAGCCACACCGACCATGATGAACGCTGGTCGCTCACGTGGTGGTGAATTGGTATCATGTTATTTGTTGTCCCTTGATGACAGCTTGAATTCCATCAACTATAATGAGTCCGTTGCTCGAACTCTTTCGAAAAATGGTGGGGGAGTAGCGTTAAACTTGTCACGTTTGCGTGCACGAGGAGAATCCATTCAAGACGTTGAGGGTTGTGCTAAAGGTGTGTTACCGGTCGCTAAATCCCTCGAATATAGTTTCCAATATGCGGACCAATTGGGTCAACGACCTGGTGCAGGGGCGGTTTATCTGAATGTATTCCACGCTGACTTACCAGAGTTCTTAGACACGAAAAAGGTGAATGCTGATGAAGGGTTGCGTCTCGCGACTATTTCAACAGGCGTCATCATTCTGGATAAATTCATGCATTTGGCACGGACCAATGAGCCATTCTATATGTTCTATCCACACAATGTGTTCAAACACTATGGAGTTCATTTAGACGACATGGATATGACCAAGATGTATGACGTATTGGTGTCCGACCCGCGCATTAAGAAGCGAGAAGGTTCAGCTCGTGAAATTCTAAATCAAATTGCTAAAATGCAGTTGCAATCGGGTTATCCATACCTCATGTTCCGAGACAATGCTAACAAGGCTCATGCCCTAAAAGATATTGGTGATATTAAGATATCAAATTTGTGCGTAGAAATTCAGCAGTTACAAGAAGTCTCAGAAATCGGAAACTTGGGAGAACTGGAAGGTTGGGATATTAAACGTGATATTTCATGTAACCTCGGAAGTTTGAACATTGCAAACGTCATGGAAGCTAAAGACATCTACGGTGCCGTATTCCCAGCAATGAAAGCTTTGACAGCTGTATCGAACATGAGTCACGTTCAAGGGGCTCCAGGGGTTACAAAGGCGAACGACGAACTCCATTCAGTCGGCTTGGGAGTCATGAACTTGCACGGATACTTGGCGAAAAACCTCATTGCCTACGATAGCGAAGAGGCGAAAGAATTTGCCGACGTATTCTTTGCAGCAATGAACTACTATTCTATCCTTGCTTCCATGCATATTGCCCGCAAAACGAAAAAAACCTTTAAGGATTTTGAAAAATCAGAATACGCCAAAGGTGAATACTTTGTCAAGTACACGACACATGATCACTTGCCAGTATCACCAATCGTCAAAGACTTGTTTGAAGGGATTGACTTACCAACACGTGAAGATTGGGCTCAGCTTGCTCGTCGAGTGAAGAAACATGGCCTATATCATGCTTACCGTTTGGCAATTGCACCAACACAATCCATCTCTTACGTGCAAAACGCAACATCGAGCGTTATGCCAATTGTAGATTTAATCGAACGTCGCGCCTATGGCAACAGTGAAACTTACTACCCTATGCCATTCCTAGATGAAATGACTGCACTGGTTTATCAATCGGCTTATCAAATTGACCAGATGAAACTCATCGATTTGGTATCCGTCATCCAAGAGCACGTAGACCAGGGCATTTCGACTATCCTATACGTGAACTCTACTATTTCAACCCGTGAACTGGCTCGTCTATATGCCTATGCTCACCATAAAGGGCTGAAATCATTGTACTACACCCGAAACAAACTTCTTTCTGTAGAAGAATGTACAAGCTGTAGTATCTAAAGAAACGAAAGGAAACCAATGAAAGCAGTAAACTGGAACAAACAGGATGATTTGATTTTCATGTATTGGAATCAAAACATCCAACAGTTCTGGCTGGACACCGAATTCAAAGTATCAAAAGATATTTCGGATTGGAACGCTTTGTCAGCAGAACAACAAGACACTTATAAGAAAGTCCTCGCAGGCCTCACCGGCCTCGACACCCAACAGGGTAATTTAGGAATGAACGTGCTTGGTATGCATGTTGAAGATATGCGATTGCAAGCTGTCTACGCCTACATGTCCTTCATCGAAGGCGTGCATGCCAAATCATATTCAACCATTTTCACATCCTTATTAGACTCACGAGACACCGATTATCTCTTAGATGAATGGGTACCGACCCACCCACGATTAACCTATAAGGCTGAAAAAATTGTTGAACGATATAACAAACTAGTGACACTCAATCCAAGTGCCTATGATATCTATATGGCTCATGTGGCATCCGTATTCCTCGAATCCTTCTTATTTTACTCTGGATTTTTCTACCCACTATATTTGGCAGGACAAGGAAAAATGACAACCTCAGGAGAAATCATTCGCAAAATCATGCTGGATGAAACCCTCCACGGATCCTGTGTCGGATATTCTGCTCAAGAAATTTACAAAACTTTGACACCAGAGGAACAAGCCAAGGCCGACGAAGAATTGTACATGCTCTTAGAAGACCTCTTCCAAAATGAAGTCGCCTTCACCCATGAATTGTACGATACAATTGACTTGACTGACCAAGTAATTGATTATGTCAAATACAACGGAAACCGAGCGCTTCAAAACCTAGGTCGTGAAGCTTATTTTGAGCATGGGCCCATCAACCCAATCATTGAAAATGCCCTCAACACATCGTCCAAAAACCATGATTTCTTCTCCACCAAAGGTGACTCCTATGTCGTACCTGTAAATGTTGAAGAAATGACCGACGATGACTGGGACTTCTAAACACGTAACCAACTACCAAAAGGGGGAAAACATATATGTTCCAATATCATGTTCGTGGCGAAAACATCGCCATCACCGACGCTATCCGTGACTATGCGGAAACCAAACTCAGCAAATTGGAGAAATACTTCTCTGACGACGAAACAGTGACAGTCAATGTCAAGGCCAAGGTTTATCCCAACAAACGGGCCAAAGCTGAAGTAACCATCCCTCACAAAAACGTCACTCTTCGAGCTGAAGAGACATCAGACGACTGGTATGCTAGTCTTGACTTGGTCGTCGACAAACTTGAGCGCCAACTTCGAAAACACAAAACCAAGTTACAAAATCGTAACAAAGTTCGTGTGGAGGCACCCGTCAATGAACCGGAGGTCATTGATGATGCTGAAGTCTTCGCACGCATTAAGACACTAGATGTCCAAGTGATGACAGCTCAAGACGCTGCCATCCAAATGGAACTTCTTGGACATGACTTCTATGTGTTTATCAATGAGGACACGACTCATGTCAGCGTAGTTTATCGTCGCAAAGATGACACAGTTGGTTTGCTGAATGCAAACTATCACAACCCATACGAGCCTGTCGGCGAAGAAGTGTGGTAAATTAAAATACCCACCATCATGGTGGGTATCTATCTGGAAGGGTAGCGAAGTGGCTAAACGCGGCGGACTGTAAATCCGCTCCTTCGGGTTCGGGGGTTCAAATCCCTCTCCTTCCATATCATACGGATGTAGTTTAATGGTAGAACAGCGGAGGTTCGATTCCTTCCATCCGTGTTCTTTTTTTTTTGCCGTTTTTTAATCAAAAAAGCACTCGACATGAGTGCTTTTTCTTATTGTAATTGTACTAACCCAAAGAGAGTTCTTCGGCAGTCACACCCAAATCCGCCCAAACCTCATCCTTATCGACGGTGACTTCAGACACATCATCAGATTTATAGTTGTTCTGGACCAGGTTGTAAACATACTCGCTGCTGAGTGTGTTACGAACATCCTCTAACAATTCAGTAGAACTTACGTCAACCGAGCGACGGCGAAACGTTCTTTCTTCATCTCGCGTGTCAAAATAATCACCATGTCGATATAAATATCGCGCATCTTTCTCTACTTGGGTTTTACGAAAGTCGTAATTACCAATAGAAGTTCTGGATAGTTTCCAATAAGTAGCCATCAATTTCCCTTTCTAATTATTGTACAAGACCATCATCACGGAGCAAATCCAGTTCCGTCATGAAGGCATCAACATTATCCTCAGTGATGTCACCAAAGTCGTTAGCGAGTTGAGCTTCATTGCGTGAACTTTCATCGATAAAGTCGGATGGGTGGAAGCTTTCGTGAACTTTTTTCGCTTGTGATGCTTGAGTAGATTCCGTAAGTCCGTACTCTTCATCGATGCGTTTCATATCACGAATAACACCAGCACGTTCAAATTCTAGGTTACTGATATCGCGGTCTGTGCGGTGATCATTACGCGCATAGGCGCGGTCCATCTCACGACCAATGGCACGTCTACGGGACTGTAGATTGTCATAGGTATTTAGATCCTCAATCACCGAGGTACGCTGGTCATCAGATAATCCAAAGGTCGCGTCATAAGTTCTTGCATCAAATTCGTCTAAGTTTCGGGCGCCTGAGGCCAGATAGTTTTGTGCGAATTGTTTCTTTGCTTCAGACAGTTCACGGTCATAATCCGCAACAATTTCGTCCTGCCAGTCTCGAAGGGCTTTTTGTTCCTCCAATTGAGAATGTTCTTCATCTAAGAGTTTATCTAACTCATCAAAGTCAGCAGCTTCAATAGCGGTAATACGCCCTGCCATTTGAGGGTCACCCTGTAAGCGGAATGGCTCTGGTAAATCGGTGCTAGAGTAGCGATTACCATGTTCATCGGTACTTGAGACGATATAGCCACTAACATAAGTACCCGAAGGCGTCCCTTCAATCATCGTGTCCGTTGAGATAATTTCCGTAACACCAGCACTACCCGACCAATCTTTAGCCAGATAGTCTGTTGGTTCTAGTTGAATACGTAAAAATTCCATGAAGTCCCCTTTCTACATCGATAGTTCTTGGGTATTAGATGGTTGAATAGCTTCGGCCAATTCTTTACCTGCTTGGTCATAAAGGACGAAGGTACGACGGAAATCCGCATCGTCGATTGACCGGGAAATAGAATATTTCAAGGTCATTTCAACGCGACGGTCAACAACCTTATCGATTTTGTCCTGAATTTCAGGCGTGTTCTTGATGAAGCGAAGATCGCCATACACCATACCGTCAGGTAAGAAACGCTTGCTATCCTTTCGTACCGTGCTGTCCAAATGGTCTAATACATAGTCCATTGCATAGGTTGTACCAAGAGAGAAACCATCCTCAATATCTTGAGCCCGGGCTTCATATTTTTCCTCATAGGTATCTTTGATGGCCTGATAAACGTTATCATCCAAAGTCATATAGCCTTTTGGATCACGCAGTGGTTTCAAACCATGTTTTTCAGCTTCTTCATTGAAGCGGGAAATCCCAGCCTCACGGCTGAGAACACCCCCATCTAAGTCATTGTGGCACAACTCACGCTCAATTTGGAGTTGCTTACCGATTGTTTTATAGTCCATGTGCACCTCCTTGTTGTGCGTCAAAGTCATTCAAAATTTGAGTCAGGTCTTCATTGCTGAGTTGAGAGCCCTCTGATTCGTTGGTGACACCAGTAACATGCATATTCTTTTGAATATGTTTGTTAAAGGTTGTTTCACTCATAAAGGCAAAGGCCGCATTAGAGCTACCAGTTGAATGAAGAACTCCTGCACCAAATTGCATATTCATTGGTTGACCTGTTTCACGAGCAATGGTTCGCTGACGGTCATAGACCGTATCCACAAACTTGTTGATGGCTTCCGCTGGAGCAAGACCTTCTGTGATATCAAGAAGTTCTGCACGAGAAGTTTCGAAGTCATATTGTCCATCCATGACCAATTTCATTCGTGAAATTTTGTCATCAATTTCTGGCAATTTATCCGCATTCTTCTTCAACTGAAGAACTGATTGGGTCATAGAATAGGTCACGTCCATTGCAACACGCGTCAATTCAGGGTCAACCGGTTTATCACCAAAACCAGCAATCAACTTGTTGGTTGTTGAACCTGCAAGACCCGTCCATTCTGATTTGGCAATCAAGGCCTTCATCAAAGCTCGGTCTTCATCAATGGTATAACCTGATTCAAAGTGACGGTCGATGTCAGCACGGTTACCCTTGATGCCATCATCAGCCAAGCGACCGAGAGAGTCCTTCAAGGTGTGCTCATCCGCAAATGATAATGCATAGGCACCGTAAGAATTAGCTGAGTCAACAATGTTGTCACACAAGTTTTCAACAACATGCGCCAATTCCATATTGGATTTACCATCTTTGAAGGTGACTTGGCTATCATCTAAGCCATTTGCAAGGACGGCCGCCTTAAAGTGAGAGCTACCAGTACCTAGGAACACTTCGCCATAACGATTGAGTTGTTCATAGACGGATGACTTGTTAAAGAATTCATCCTTTTGTGCGTCATCAAGGCGCAAGTTTTTGAAACCGTTGAGTCCAGCCGAATCGCTATCGAAGTCACCATCGACCTGTGAAACCGTCATCGGATGGATGTGGGTCATATTTGGATGATTTCCGCCAACATTTTCCATTGAAATAACGTTACCGGATTGTACACAAGGGTCGCGGTGGAAAATAACACGGCTATCATCAATAGACGTTGAAATTTGACCGAGGCGCAAACGAGGGTCTGGTGAAATCATTTCCGTTTTGGCCCCTTCAAAGAAGGTCATGGTATCAATATTTTTGATCGCATTGTCTTTGGCTGTCAAATTGTTATAGTCGATAGCAACCGCTTTATTGTAAGCAACTTGTAGACCTTGTTCGTTTCCAACGGCTAGTTGTTTGAATACTTCAGTGTAACGATAAGGAATCGTTTCACCTTCTGGAACACGAATCGGAAGAACGTTACGTCCGGATTCATCCTTGATTGGTTCACCCGTCATCGGACTTGTCACGTGCATGTCACCCAAGTCAATGTTGATGGCATTGTTTTCCATCTGATTGATAAGGGACAAACGGACAACCGCTGGGGATTTGAATGAATAGTCATGAGCATCCACCGTCACACGGTCAGGCACAAAGCCGTTCACATTGTCTTCACGGAGAAGGGCTTTTTCGTCCTTGAAGCTAATCCCAAGACGATCAAAGTGGGTGGCAACTTCATCAATGTGGTGATTACGAACTTCTTCGTGGACAATCCCTTTGCGGTAAAGGTCATCGCCAACTTTTGATGATAAAGCATAACGGAACAAGGTTGAATATTTCCGACCAGCTCCTTCTTGTCCATAATCTTTGGACTTGTGTTCAGCTGTTTGAGGGAGGGTCATATAGGCCACTTGTGTGATCCCATCTTTGACGACTTCACCGTTTGGCAAATGGAGGTCTTTCTTTTCTCCAGCAAGACCTTCCATGGCAACCCCCATGTTGAGACGAGAAGCAAGAGAGACAGGTGAAACCACCATATCAAGGTCCGGGTTCAATTTAGCAAACTCAACCGCGTGTTCCAAGCGTTCTTGCTTAGCGGTATCCGCATCCATGGTTGAATCAATGATGAGGGATGACACGGATTTATTTCCGTGCATATCGGTTAGTTTGTCACCAGCCGCAGCACCTAGTTTCTCAGCCCCTTTATCAGTCAACACGAGAGCGTCTTCAGCGTTCCACATGGCAAACTCAGAATAAGCTACATTCAATACCTTGACATCAGTTGACGTCAACATCGCATTGAAACTCATTTGGTGACGGTTAAAGTTATCCTTATCGATATGGAAGTTCTTCATGACGTTACCAACAGGCGAATGTTCCGCTTGGCCTTTGGTAAAGGTACCGTCTGGGTTAAACTCTGCATCCTCTGTTAAGTAGAAGATAGCTCCCATATTTCCACCATTTGACGTTCCAAGAGGGTCAATCAAACCTTTGGCATCATCGTCTAACATGGTCAGAGCCACGGCACCCAAGTCATCCGCACGGTTTTGATATTCGGCAACAAGTGAGTTGGTTTGAAGGTAGGATTTGTCGAGCACAACCTTGCGTTTAAAGGTTTCAAGAATTTCTTCCCCGTAAGGATGGTTTTCGAAGTCTGGGAGGTTACGTGATACATCGAGCAAGGTCTTAAATTTGACATCACCAGTGGTCAGTTTATATTGCAGTTCAACGGCTGAAATAGCACGTTCAACTGGGTCAATATGACGCAAACGTTCAACGCGTGTCCCTTCACCTTCAGCAAAATACCCAATATGATATGGAATATAGCGAACGGATTGGTTTGAGAACACACCATTTTCATCCACATTTGGAAGGTTAGTGATATGACGGTCACCAACTTTAAGAACCCCATACTTTTCATCATATTCAGCTTCTTCCACTCCAAGGCGTGTCATCAAACGACCAAGGAAGGAGTCATCAGCTTTGACAGGTGAAAATTTGTAGTCTTGTTGGGCCGTACCATAATTCAAACCATAGAGTTGAGAGACGATTTCGCGTTTATAGGTTGAATCCTCCGTCAAAAAGCGTGGGATATCTTTTTCGTCCACTTGATTGGTACGAAGTTCGTTCATCACGTCCCCAATATCAAAGTTCTTACCTGAGAAGACGCTTGACATTTCAGTGAATAAGGTAGCGTAGGTCAGGCCTGCTTTTTCAAGATCTTCGCGTGCACGACTAGCAACGTCTTCAAATGGTACTTCGTTATCACGAGTATTACGAACGCGACGACCTCGCCCTGAGCGAGAACGAACGGCTGCACGAGGTTGGAGGGCATCAGCAGGATTACCGTCAAGCAGGGTGTTCATTACTTCCATATCATTTGATACGGGTTCAAATGCAACACCACCCACATATACCTTGTCCACCCGTTTCAAAGTGTGGTCTAAATGGATAGAGCCGAATTCTGTCGATACGTTGAGTCCATACGGTACCGTTGTACGGTCAGGGTAAAGAGATAAGTTTGGTCGATTAATATACGACAAAAGCTCTTCAGCTTCAAATTCCGTTAGTTGATCCGCCCATTCGGTCATAGAACGTTCTGGGAGCATCATCTTGAGCTTACTAACATATGGTCGTTTTTTTGCCATTTCAATTCCTTTCTGGTATGAGATTTAGTCGTTTAGCTTCATCGTGAAACCGTCTAACGAGAATGGACGATGGAGCCAACTCAGACAAAATGGATTCATAATCTATTGTCCCAAAATAAGCTTGAGAGAGGTCTTCTAGGGTCATAGCACGAGCTCCATTTCGTCCTTCTTTGGATTTTCCTTCAAAATCTGCTTTTTCATATGGTCTACACCTTGCGTCAAGTTTTGACGGTCAACCAAATGAATAGTATTGTCTTCTGATAGTTCCAAATGACCTTCGAGCTCATTCAACAACAACATTTCATACATAAACATATTATGGAACAAATCCCGAGACATTCGCGTTGGAGCTTTCTTATGTGGAATTTCTGGAGCAGACTCCACTAACTCATCAGCAAGAGCAACCGCATCCTCGGTCAAAGGTGTTCGTTTGTATGCTTGTGTCATCGTAGAACGAAACAGATCCAAATAATCAGACGATACATTATTGAAGCTATAGTTAGTTTGTTGGGTGAAAATAGTTTCCGCACCCCAATCAATAACAGCGACAATCGGTTTATTTGAATAACCCAACTCCTCCATACGTTCACGGAAGTGGGTATCTCGACGCATCATGTCACTAATCTGTTGATTAATCATACGCGTGTTTCCTTTCTGTTTTCTACTATTATTATATCACGAAACTTGCTGTTATGGGATTTTTGGAAATCGGGCACCTGATGTCTGTTAGAACGGACATAACAAAAAATGTCGGTTATAGCCGACATTAAGTAGAATATCCTTTCGGATATTATTGTTTGAGGATGTGGGTCATCGGACCTTTATATTCGGCATTTTGCAGAACCATCACAATGGACAGAATCATCGGGAAGAAAACCGATAAGACGGCCATTCCGGTCGAATATCCATAGGTTTTCGTGAAGGCATATCGCATGTAGATGCCATAACCAGGAACCAACAAAAGGAACCAGTACCATTTGGCTTCTTCACCAAAAGCAATTTTGTGCAGGATGAAACTGTCATAGAAAGGGATGAGCACTTTCCAACCGGGTTCGCCGGCTCGTTCAAACAGAATCCATTCGACTGCAATCATTCCGACAATGAGTGCCAACACGAGGGCAAAATATCCTGAAAGCATAAACACTAAAAGAACATCCATATTTATGTATCCTTTCTTTTTCTTTATTATATCATATTTAGGAACCGAACGCAATAGCGAGAAATACGCAATTTCCGAACATTCTACTCGAAACAAGTCGATTTTACCTCTTGGATTGGGGAAACGTTCGGGACATCCCGAACAATGGCCAAAATGAGTGAAAAATACGATTTAATTCGTAGAATTTGGCCGTTTTTGGGACATTTGGACGAATTTGGAGAAAATTGGATTGAAATTTGGATGAATTGTTAGCGCTTACAAGTGCTGGTATGACTGACTTTCTACCCTAACCTCTTAATTTTTGAAAAAAAGTTAGAAAAATTTTGATGAGTGGTCAGAAAAAATTTTTTTTGTGAAATCGATGCTTTGATGTTCAAACAATCCAAAAGCCCTTTATACCGCGTTTTGAGAACGCTTTCAAAAAATCCAAATTTCAATCCAATTTTCTCCAAATTCGTCCAATTCACAAACTTGGCGGGTATAATAAAGTTGCTAACGTTCGGATTTTGCTAACGTTAAAATGTTCGGATTTTCTTGCTAATTTGTAAGAAAAGTGCTATACTATAGGTAAGATGCCGAAAGGCTGAAAAAGAAAGGAGTAAACGGTAAATGTCTGGAACCAAGCATTTAACCTTAGAGGATATTGCAACCCTGCTTGCACAAAGTGAGTTGCCCTATCTATCCAAGTTGACGGGTGTTCCTTACACGACCTTGTACAACTATAAACATGGCCGAAGCAAACTGGATACCATTCCCTACCATTTAGTGGATAAACTGTCCATCATTGCTCTACTAGGAACAGACCCACCAAGTCTTGCGGTCACACGCTTGACACACCCTGCTAAGAAAATGCAGGCTTTGTTGAAGGAGGTGTCCCGTGAGTTGGAAGGATAAACTATCAGGTGTAACTGGGCAAGCAACACGGTTGGCGCAAGACGCCGCCTCACGTGCATCGGATTCAATGTCCGCACGTCGTCGAAAGAAACAGCGTCACGCAGAGCGGGATTACACCAAGTACACCATTAATGCCCGAAACACCAAAGACAACAAAAAGGAACTGAATCGGGTCAAGAAACGAAAAGCAGGACCAGATCCTGAATGGTACAAGCCGGTATCCTATTTTGGACCACCTGCTGGGGTCATCATCCTCGGTATTTTGCTACAGTATTTGTTAGCAACCCTGAATGATATGATGAAGCCTGCAAAACTACAGACAGGATTTTGGCATAATTACGGATTACTCAAATGGTATATTCCACTAGCCATCATCGCCACACCAATTATTTGCGGAGTTGTGTACAAGAAGACACGGGCACAGTGGTTGATTAAAAACGCCATCCATATTGATGATGACATGGAAGACCGACCGGACGATGCCTATGTCCGAACTGTGGACCACTTGGCCTTACAGCTCGACGTCGCGCCCGATGTGGGGCTCGGTTTTGACGGACACGCATCAACCCTTATGAGTCACATTATGATGTCCAATAAAGGGATTAAGAAAATCAAGGTACCAGTCTATGACAAAACAGTCGACGGTTTTATCAAACGGGATGAGGATGGAAACATCGTCTATGAAACGAAACCAATGTTCGACGAAGAACTGGCTCACAAACTATACGATATGAGTGGTGTCCCTCGTGAGTTTCGCATTTTCTATGATGCGCGCGACTACGATTTCAACCCCAAAGACCGCAAATCCGGAAAACGTGTCGGAGAATATGGACGTATGGAGTATGACACCCTTGCTGATGTCATCAACAATAACTTCTATGTCCTTGATACCGAAACTGCACGCCCGGCCGGCGTCTACTTCTATGACCGCCGTCCCGTGAATACGATATTAATTGCTATTACCCGCGGTGGTAAGGGTCAAACATATATCGAACCAGCATTTGATGTCTGGACACGGGAGAAAAACCCGTGGAATATCTTTACAACCGATCCCAAGGGTGTTAGCCCGGTCCGTCAAGTGATTGGCGGAAACCTACGGTTTAATTGCTTTGAAAGCCTAAAGCTTCACCACTACAACGTGACACGAGAGTGTGAGCGTGAATGTCGCGAAAGCAGAAAAAAGAGTGAAGATGACAAGTTGGTGAAAACCTCCCTTGTCGGAGCAATGGCAGTTTAGCAGTGACCCTTACGAGTAGACAAGGGGCAAATTTTGTGATATACTTTAGATATGAAGAAAACTGAAGAATTAACAAAATTACCCAACACAACAATGTATTTCCCAAAAGTAGAATTGACACTTGATGAAATCGAACGCTTGTACTGTGTCGGACACGTGCGACCCGAATGGTTGCGGACCGTTATCACCAATCAAGCCGATGTTGAAGTCATTCTATCCCAAAAACCAAAACGACTTTCAAAGGCAAAAGCTTTGGAAGCCTTCGTCAATGAACACCGAGAACATCAGGAGTTGTGGGTGGATATCGAAGCCTATAGCCGAGGTGAACTCGACAGCATCGATTTGTCTGTCAAATACGGACTCTACTATAAGGACTTGAAAAAGGTCTTCGCCGCTTGTTTTGAGCAAGATATTGAACTTTTGTGGAAAGCTCACAAAAAGAGCGCCCAAAAGAAAACAAGCCAAAAGCTCTACGGTACAGACCACCCATCCTTCAATGAAGAAGTACGCGCGAAACAAAAGCAAACGATGCTAGAGCGCTACGGCGTTGAGCACAACATGCAGTCTAGAGAGCTTCGTGAGAAGCATAAGCAAAGTATGCTAGCCACCTATGGTGTAGCCTATGCCTTTGAGTTAGGTAAACCAAAAAGGCCGAGAACACGGACCGAAGGCAAAACCAAAACAATGGTTGACTATGAACGATTGGTCATGGCGCAGTTAGATACATCAAACATCACCTACAAACGAAACGACCGCACCGTCTTAGATGGTTTGGAGTTAGACTTCTACCTCCCCGAGTTCAAACTTGGAATTGAGTGCAACCCCAATCAAACACACAACAGCAATCTGTATGCGACAGATAGCGGTCGCGTGATGTTTGGACGCATCAAAGAAAAAACTTATCATTTCGATAAGTACCAAAAAGCTAAAGACGCAGGCATTACCCTTATTCAATGGTGGGAGCAAGATTTGGAGCCGACAACGTTTTTGAAAACGACTTGGCCACGACTCTTAGCTCGGTTATTTGGTGGTAAGCAAAAGATCGGTGCACGACAAGTCACCGTGAAACCAGTCAAGGATGCAAAGCAAGTTCGAGCCTTCATTGACGAACACCACGCACGCGGAAATGCGAAGGCTAAAGAATATTGGGGCTTCTATGCGGGTGACGAACTTGTCGCGGCGGCGTCCTTTGTTTGGAAGGGTGATGAGGCTGAACTCAAACGCTTATGCTTTGCACCAACCGTACAAATTCTCGGAGGAGTTTCAAAACTCATTACCAATTTCTTTCGTGAACACCCTGAGTTAGAAACCGTCATGACCTTTTCAGACAATGATTTGGGAGACGGTCACGGCTATGAGAAAGCTGGTGCAGAGCTCATTGGTGAAACGGGACCTTCGCTTCGATTTGTTTCCTGGTCGGACTCCTCTGATACCTATTCTTGGCAAATCGCTACCAAATGGGGAGCAAAATCAGGAGTTGTTGCTAAGTTGAGCAACCATAGAGCCTTTGCTACCCAAGCAGACATCGAAAAATACATTGAAACTGAAATGCCACACCGCACGGATGCTAAGCGCGGATATGACCGGATTTATACATCCGGTTCTAAAAAGTGGCTCTTTACTCGTTAGGACATTCAACGATCATCTCCTTGTGGGAGAGTAGAACCCGAAGCTAATGCGGGAAGAAAAATCCGTCCCTCGAAAGAGGTGAACAAATGATCTGGACTTACGTGAAAGCGTAAGATGCTTGAAAAAGCTGCATTCGACTTGCGACCGAATGTGAACATACGTGAATTGATCGGTAAATATTACTACCCAGCAACAGTTCGTGGTTATGAAGTCATTCAGTTTAACCTGATGAACCCGAACTTGACAAACACATTCAACCCGCTCATCAACGCCCTTCAAAAATTCCGTCGAAATGACGACGTAAAAGGACAAGCCTTGATTGACGGGATTGTGGATACCTTGTGGCCAGATAACGGTGAAATCTGGAACCCCGCTGCGGGTAACATGTTCCGCCGTGCGGTATATATGCTCTTCTCGGTCTATATTGACCAAGAGCGTTATATTCGCTATCTAGGCTATAAGAACAACGTAGCTCCTGAATTGATCGAACAATCAGTTAATGAGAACTACTCCAAAATCACCCTCTTTAACGTCTACTCCCTCGTTGGTGAATTGGCGGCGAAGATTTCTAAAGACGTTGATTTCATCAACATTGACCCATCAGCGCCACCTGTCGCCGAGAAGGACTTGTTTACCCTAGCCTTTGATGCGGTGGCTATGCTCCCTACTAATAATTTGCGAAGTCAGGCTATCACGGCTAATAACGCCATCAAACAGATTGCGAGTGCCCCACAAACCTTGGCCGGTATCTACGCGTCTCTGATGACCGGGTTGTCTGTTTATGCCGACAATACCACACGAGCCCTCATGAGTGGGTCCTTAACGGACGCCTTTGACGTCGGTGGTATGGCCTTCCCTCGTCGGTTTGGTGTGCAATTTGACGCTGAATTCGTACAGGAATACCGTATCACAAAAGAATTGGCCCACTGGTCTTGTTACAAGGACAAGAACTTTACCAAGAAAATGGAGGGCAGTGACTTCGAACATGAAGAACGGATTAGTCCGTCTAACTGGACTTGGTGTTACCTGAAAGGGATTTTCCCGACCGACAATACCTACCTGAAATTGGATATCAAAACAGAAGGGGCCATTGCCAAGACCTTCTACTTCCAATTCATCAAAGGGTATAAAACGGCGGGTGGTGTTAGTTACATCATTGACCCAATCACCAAGAAAAAGGTTGTGTCGGGTGGACTCCTTGTGGAGTTAGATCCGAAAACCAAGGAACCAAAAGTATCAACCTATGCGTCAACCAAGATTGATTACGCAACCCAAGGGTTGAAACAGGTACAATCACCTATCATCGCATCCTCTCAGGTGTTCTACAGTGAGCGACCTAAGTTCTTGTTTGCGATCACACCACCACACTTGCAACAATACCAACGTCACGTACTGGTCATCATCAAACAAATCATTGATGAAATCTATGCGGATTCCTATGTTGTGAAAACCAACCGTAAACCGATTGTCGGAACTCGCCTCATGCTGGAAGAGTTTGGTAATATCCGTTCTGGTGAAAATGGTATCCCGAATATCGATACGGTAACGTCCATTGCCTTAGGACAAGATTTGCAACTAACCTTCGTATTGCAATCATTCCAACAGCTCCGTTCTGTATATGGTGAAGACGTTGAAAAGATTATTCGTGCCAACTCAGCCAATACCATTTTCTTGAAATCAAACGACGAAGAGTTGATTAACGAATTGGTACGTTTGTCTGGTACGAAACACATCACCCGAAACCAAGGACGCTCCGTTGCCCATAAAATCGGAGACATGGTCACCGTCGGTGAACCCGTTATGACCTACAACACAGGTGTCGAAGAAACAACCGCACTCACATCAAATGAGCTCTTGTTCCTCGCTAACGCCGCACCGGGTAATTCCATTACCTTCTCTCAAGGGGAAATGGCAATCATGAACAAATTGGATACTATCACGCCAATGGCCGCAGGTCTTCACACACGCTTGCCACAGCCAAAAACTGGACCATATGCCGATAACACCCTTCCATCAACCAATGATGCCGACTCTGTCAACATCTTGGAAAACGTGATCGATGGGGAAGCAATGGTGCAAGCACTCGTTGCGCAAGCCAAGATCGCCCAAGAAGTGAAGAAAACCTATCTGGAGATTGCTGAAAAACACAACGTCCCTGTAAACGAACGGAATGGTGATTTGGCCAACCTCATGATGAACACCGTATTCGAAGAATACGAACGTCGCGTCGGAACCGAACGTCGTGACCTCGCAAATACCACTTCTTATGCGGATATTGCCGAAGACATGATGAACGCCCTCCTTGTGATTAAGGATAAGAAGGCCGACAAGGGTGAGAAAATCACACGTCTCAATGCGTTGAAAGAACAACTCGTTCGTTGTGCGATGGATAAAGAATTGCGTGATTTGACCCAAATCTATCGTGACAAACAAGATAATAACCCATTGGGTTATGACGTTATCGCTGTTTCACGGTTCATCAATGCCATGCGTCGTGAATATCCGAAAGAAGAAAAACTCAAAGTGGAAACACGCGGTTTGACCCCAGAAGAGTTCACCAAAAATATCACCAAAGAAGCTACTAAGAACCCGAACTATACCGGGTATGACTCAGGGGACCTTCTCTTTGATATCATGAACTCCTATCACCGTGACGCTCTTGAGACCGTCCTACAAGGAGTTCTCGACAACCTACCAGTTGAGGGTGTCCAAATGGTTCCAAAAGCTGGGGATGGTGAGGTTTATAACATCGTCATTTCAGGTGTAAAAGTGGGAACCTATGAGCAATTAGACGACGGATACAACACCGAATTCGATGTGAAACCGGCAAAATTGTCTGAGCTTGTAAGTAAGAACACATCACTCAACCAACGCATCCAGGAAATTTTCCAAGAAGGATAGCAAAAAACCTTAGACATTGTCTAAGGTTTTTCTGTTTGTCATATGTGGTTGTTATTGTCCTAATTGTGTCGTGTCCTCAACCAAATCAGATAATGCAGTTTCCAGACTATCGTCGACGATAGCCATTTGGATATCTTTGTGTTGCTCATCGGTTAATTGGTTCGTTACGGCCAGAATGTTCTCAATTTCAGGTGTCACCTCAAAACCATTCACAGGTTGACCATCCTCGACTAATTTGGTAATCGTCAGATTGCTGTACGGTTTGGTCATAGCCTGAACCTTAGTTTCTGACTGGTCACTATGCGGAAATGTGAAGAGCTTAGCCTTATCCTCATTGGCACCGTATTCTACCAAATAGATATCATTACATTTGAGCACATTCGTTTTCACTTGGAATTCGTCAAAATATTTGGTAGCCAAATCGTCAGGAACCTTGGAATATGGAAACTTGCGAGAACCGTTCACCTCCAAAGCGACACCAGCGCCCATGCGCCCCTCGACCCATTCACCATCATCGGTGAGTTGAAGAACTTTAGAGCAGGACTCAAGAAGCGGACTTTCTTTTCCATGCCCAACCAAATAGATTCGGTTCTCGTCCTTACGAGCCAAATAGGCGTCCTGCTGTACCCATTCTTTCGGTGGTTGGTCAATCGTTTGCCAGAATTCATTCCGATTACGCTGTTGAGAAGCATTTCCTTCACGCTCGATACGGGAATCAAGTAGTGGGAAAATGTCGGTCTCAGCGACACCGTTCGACACCATGCCCGCAACTTTATCAAGGACGTCAAGTGATGACATTTGGTCCATATGACCTTCATATCGCTGGTTAGATGCAAGGATATCCGTTACCAGTCTAGGTGATAGGTTTTCCCTAATATTGTCCCACCGACTTTGGTCAACCTCATCAATAGTTCGGTAAAAATGTGATCGATCCGTTGTGTGGAATTGGTCAGAGTCTAATGTAGGTTGTTGTGAACGTGTAATTTCGTTTTTGTTAATTTCCCAAGTTGTAGCCATACTATTTCCTTTCGTAGCCTTTATTCACTTTTATTATATCACAATCGGACAAATGATAGTGAAATTGGATATTAGCATGCAAAAACATTAGACATTGTCTAAGGTTTTTTTGTCGACTACATGCGACGAATGATAAAGCTATTACCCGAACCTGCTCGTTTCACTTCGTTCTTCGTACGAACAACGAGTGAGTTGGCTGATGATACACGACCTTCAGCGACGTATTGAATCCGTTCAACGTTAATAGACGGACGAGTCGCCTTTCGTGATTTGACCACGAAGGAATTAGAACCAGATGCAATGGCCTTTAATTCAGGACGTTTTGGTAACTCTTCTTTCTTTGGTGGTGTAGGAAGCGGGTTCTCTTCCGGCTTCTTAGGTTCCGGAATAAGCGGCGGTTCTACCGGAGTTTCCTTTGGAACTGGCGGTTTTTCGGTGTATGGCTTAGTATACTTAGCCACCCATTTCACCGGTTCAATAAAAGCAACGGTAGCTGGATCAACCGGGTCGGTTGATTTCGGAGTTGGCAGAGTGACTTCACGTACCAATTCAACGTTTACTTTTGGGATGCGAACTTCAGTCGGTTTCTTCACCGGACGAGGAGGGACAACAACATTAAATGTTGGAAATAGAGGTGTACGAGAACTACCACTAGTCACATAAAAGTCTCCCGCCTCATGAATTTCAGCCCAATTATTCGTATTATCCTTGGCTCCCCAATCGAGAAGGACTTTGTTATAGGTTTTGCGTGTCACAGTGAGAGCTGTATTATCTTTTGCCATACCTTGGCGCCTTAATGACCACATATGCTGGTCCTGCCACCCATCCTCGGGAGTATAAATTTCGTCTCCGTCTTCATTTACTAAAGCTGAATAGGAACCCCACGCCATACCATCATTGTTGACGGTACTACGGCGACGATCCACAAGAGTGATCTCACGGCTATCTGACAACGTGGCCGAATAGTCAGTGGTGTAATAGGCATCCGATGTTAAGTGGAAGGTGTTTCCGACAGTTAGGCCACCAGCATCCTCAGGGAGCTTATACGGGATTTTGGTCATCGTCCCTTGAATGAGTCCAGGAGTTAGAACTTGATTCTGTTTATTGCGCAGAACTGTTTCTGTTTGATAGGCAAAAGCCAATCGTGGATCGTTGGTATTGAGATTCCATGTGATTCGGTCTTCAGCCGATGTACCATTGGCTACACCAATCATGAACGGCGCACCAGTACGGTTCGCAACACCAACAACCATATCACCGTCATGAACCCCACCATTATTCGTGATAGTGGATTCAATGGTATAGACGTCTTGAATGTCAGCATCCGTCAGTTTTTTACCTGAGGTACGATAGGCATCAGCGGTTTCTTTAGCAAATAATTGTGCCGCGAGCGGTTTGTCAGACACCATCTGTTTACCAGACAAATAAGGTTGTCCTGATTTCAAGGTATATCGAACGGTAATGGATTGACCTTTTGGGATCCGTACGAGGGTGACGTCGACGCCATCACCACTCACCCCTGAGTTGGAGAATGAGAAAAATTGAGGCGTAGTTGCACTTGTTTTCGGGGTGCGAATGTCGAACATACCACCATTCATGGTTGTGGGAGGATTTAAAAACTGTACAGCATCCGACGACTTAGTAATCTCAATGTTGTTTTCATTAGTGAATCGTTGACGGAAAGAAGCACCATGGGTTGCACGACCGTAGATTTCAGTCATCAAAAGCGGTGCTTCTGATTTGATATCATCATTATAGGCATGAATGAGTTGACTCAACGGGGCACCCTCGTAGCGAACACTTAAATCTTCAATTTCCGATTGAGCCTTTTGATAGCGCTCCAAGTCGGCTTCATAATTATCCGATAATGTGAACCCCTGAGTCATACCTTGTTCAACACCATTATGTAATGAGTTGAGCAATTTCACAATGACATCGTTGGATTGATACACACCCAACACTTTATCATTGAAAGCCTTCCATGCTTGTTTATACTCGACAACCTTGGGGTCGTTACTAGTAGCATCAGCGCCAAGGGGGAGAGTAGGAAACGTCTGTGTGATTGGTACTTCGGTCACCTTAGCCCCTAAGCTACGTAGCAGCGTTTCATAGATTGCTGGACCTACAGCAGTTGCATGAATAGGATGATCCCACGTGAGAAAGTGTGAGGCAATAGCTTTATTCGCTAACGTTTCTGATTCGTCAGCTGATTTGCCTTGTGATCGATAATACGAACGTTGTGCATTCCAATCACGCACGGCATTATCTTTGGCTATTTGGAGTAAATCCTGATACGCTTTTTTGAGTTGGTCAGCATTTTCAATAATAGGGCCTTGTTTAACAATCGTTCGAATATGAGTGGTAGCTGAATTAGCATTATCCTTGTCAATAATAGCCTTAATGGCATCCTGCTGGGTTTTGACGAATTGTTTCAATTCATTATTGGCTTTGAACTCAACATTAGCCTTAGCTACTTCTTTTTTAGCAACTTCTAATTTAGCGCGAACATCAGCAGCTGCTTTATCATACTCACCTTGAAGACTCGCTAAGTCACTTTCTTTCACGGTACCTTTATCAACCGTTTTGGTGGGACGAACCGTAACACCTGCAGCTTTGGCATCCTCAATGACCTTGGCGTCAAACCATTCTTTGGTATGAAGTTCGGCCTCCGCTTTTTGCTTAGTGGCGTCATACGCTATTTTAGCTTGCTGATTTTCGGCAGCAATTCGTTTAATAGCTTCTTCGTATTCCTTTTTGTTATTGGTATTGTCAGCTTCTACTTTGGCTTTTTGGGCTTCATAGGCCTGTTGAGCCTTGGTATTTTCTTCAGCAATTCGAGCCTTCTCTGCCTCATAGTCAGCTCGGGCCTTTGCATTTTTAGCTTCAACAGCTTTAACAGCTTCTTCATAGGCTTTTTGTGCATCCATATTCTCACGCACAATCGTTTCATTTTGCCCTGAACTTTGTGTGCTTTCTTTAGATTGGTCGGTTAGCACAGAAGTAACAATTTGATGGACAGATTGGTCACTGGTTTTGGCTTTTTGAATTTGGGCCTGAATGCGTTGGGCCAAGGCTTGAACACGGCTCGCTTCTTCTTGATTGAGGCGGTCGGCTTCAGATTGGCTAGATACTTTCTCTGTACGCGTTTGAACGGACGTTGAAAATCCTGCATCTTTGGCATCTTTGATGGCGTCGTCTAGTGTGTCAGCTTGGGCAACTTGAGATAGCGCACCTAAAGCAGCTACAGGTAGAGTGGCCTTAATGATTTTGTAAGACATTTGGTGGTCACCTTTCATTAGTTTCTACTTTAATTATATCATATTGATAACAGAACCGCAAGCAACGTGAACACAGAAAAGCCCCATTAAGGGCCCTGTTAGCGTTCTAGGGTTGAATTGTTAGATTGCAATTTCTGGAGTTCAGTTTGCAAATCCGTGGCAAAATCGGGTCCAAAATCAAAGGCCATTTGACCGTCTTGACCAACCATCAGTTCGTCACGTTGCACTCGCTCAAGATATTGTTCCACAAATCCAACATGTTGTTTATGTTGCTCGGGAGTCAAATTGTGGGCTCGAATAATTTGGTACGTCAACTCATCTGTTAGGACTGGGGTCAGAGTTCCTTGAGTTTCTGATAGCTCTACTAACTTCATACCGGTGCCAATGTTTCCATATTGCCAATCCCCGTCTTCCGTGAGTTGAAAGACGTACTCACTACTGTCAATGAGGGGTGTCGAGCCACCTTGTGGGGCCAAACCAACCAAGCCTTGTCCGTTATGGACAACGAAATAAACGTCATATTCACGCCACTCTTCACGAGGTTTGGTCCATGTTTTCAAGGTATCTCGTTGGAATTCCGACGGCATACCCTGTGTCAAAAACTCTAAGCGACTGCGCAGTTGGTCTTCTGTAGCACCTTCGCGTTTGGCTTCTGTAGCGTCACACAACAAATCGACAGTTGAGCGCGCATCGTCCAGCCCATCATAGAGGTAATTGGCTTTGATGACGTCATACACAAGTGGGGCTGATAATTCAGACGTGGCGTCAAGTAGACTGACATGAGCCATTTTATCTGTGGAATAGTAATAGGCGCCTTGATGCTTTTCAAAGTAATCACCATGCCGAAAATTCGCCAACTCCGTGAAGTTGAGTGAGTCCTCTGAGATATTTTTGATATCATCAGGTTTAACAATCCAATATTCTTTCATGTTGCGTATCCTTTACTGAACGTGCTACATTTGCAAATCCTGACCAGCAACTGATTGGAGGTCATTTGTTGTGATGGTACAATTGTTTAGGTTCTCTACCACATCATACAAGTCGTCACCATAGCCGGGTTCTAGTTGGTATGAGACATTCGTGGCTCTGTAGGCCCCACTCGCGGCCGGGTCAATGATTTGCCATCCGAGTGAGTTCTGAATTCCCACGATGGTGCCTGATAAATGGTCGGGAGAACCTTGTAGTGATTTAGAGGAGAAGATGAGTGCTGATACTATCATATCCTCATCCTCCGTAATGCCTCGGTCAATCTGACTGAATTTAGTTTTTTCTGGTAATTGACCAACTGCGTAGTCAAAACCATAGAATTCGGGCACTCGTGAAGCTTGGGGAAGCGACTCAAGTGTTTGACCCAATACTTCATCCGTTGTGTAAACACCTTCTCCGTCAATCTCATTTCCTGTACGAATGACAACGGGTGTTGCATTAGTACTCTCCCATTGACCGTTCACGTTCACAGCTAGCAAATCCCCGTAACAGACAGAGCCATCATCAATCGCCCCGTGGTCGAACAAAAATTCATCTCCGTTTTCATAAGTAATATGTGTATATGTCATAATATTGCTTCTGTATCCTTTCTATACGTATCCTTATAATTTCATTATAGCATATTTAGTGACCTTTGCGGAATTTTGTTACATGGATACAGAAAAACCTTAGACAATGTCTAAGGTTTATGATGGCTTATTTTTTACGGTTTTTCTTACGTTTGAATCCAATGAATCCAGTTCCTGCAAAGAGCCCACCGAGCATGCTTGTGAGCATTCCAGCATCACCCGTTTTTGGAAGTTCTTTTGCTGTTTGCGGTTGAACAGCTGGTTTCACTTCAGGTTTGCTAGGTTCTTTAGGCGTTTCTTTCACAATTGGTTTATAAAGATGGTGAATGTTTCCATCCTTATCAATTTCAGTTGTGACGTATTCATAACCGTCAAAGCTGTCTTTTGGTTGTTCACCATCTTGCCATGCGCGTAGGGTAATGGTCTTGTCAACCGTTTCCCAAATGGTCTTGATAGATTTCACAACAGGCTTGAAGATATGTGTGGTGTTTCCATTTTCGTCAACACGAGTTTCTACGAATTCATAACCGTCAAAGCTATCTTTAGGAAGGGTTCCGTCTTTACGTTCACGAAGAACTTTACCGTCCACAGTAACCCAGATAGTAGTGACTTTCTTGACAGGTTTGAACACGTGAGTGGTGTTACCGTCTTTGTCAACATCGGTACGAACATATTCATAACCGTCAAAGCTATCTTTAGGGAGGGTTCCGTCCGTCCGTTCACGAAGAACTTTACCATCCACTGTTACCCAGATAGTAGTGACTTTCTTTTCAATTGGTTTAAACACGTGAGTTGTGTTACCGTCTTTGTCAACATCGGTGCGAACATATTCATAACCGTCAAAGCTATCTTTAGGAAGCATACCATCTTTGCGTTCACGAAGAACTTTACCGTCCACGGTCACCCAGATAGTGGTAACTTTCTTGACTGGTTGATAAATGTGGTGGATATTACCATCCTTATCAACAACCGTACGAACGTATTCGTAACCCTTGAAGGTATCTTTTGGTTTTTCACCATCTTCCCAGTTACGAAGGACTTTACCGTCAACCGTTTCCCAGATGGTCTTCATCTTAGGCTGTTCTTTTGGTTTTTCGACCGGTTTGTAGATATGACGAGTATTGCCGTCTTTATCTTTCTCCGTACGAACGTATTCGTAACCGTCAAAGTGATCTTTTGGTTTTTCACCGTCTTCTTTATTGCGAAGAACTTTTCCATCAACTGTCACCCAAATGGTGTTTGGTTCATACACATAGCGAACTTTATTCAATTTGAGTTCTGGTGCTTTAGGTTCCTCTTGAAGTTTTGGTTTTTCAATCACTTTCCGTTCCACCTTGGTAGTGGTTGTGCCAGTTGGTGGTTTTGGAACGTCTTTCAATTTAGGTGCTGTTGGTGGTGTTACCAATTCCGGTTTCTTAGGTTCTGGAGTTAGTGGTGGTTTCACGGGTTCCGATTTCAAAGTTGGTTTCTTCGGCTCTACAACAACCGTTCCAGCGTCTGGAAGTGGTTTCGGTGTTGGTTTCTTCGGAAGCTCAGGAAGTTTAGGTTGTTCTGGAAGCGGTTTTTGTGTTCCTGGTTTCACTTGACCTTTGACTGGTTTTTCAGGTAGCGGCGTAGGTGTAGGAGCTGTTGGAAGCGGATCCTTATTAACGACTGGTGGTGTAGTTGGAACTTGTTCCAAGGTCGGTTTCGTAGGTTCCGTACCTTTTTTCACTTCCTTGTATTTGATCACCATCTTAACAGGGGTCACTTCACGAGGAGTCGTTGGTGCATCCGCACTACGAACAACAGGTACTTCGATGGTACGAACCGTTTCTCCTGTAGGGCGAACACTTGTGTAAGTCGCTTCGCTTGATTGGTATGGGAATTTTTGCACGGATGGCATACGAACGATTTGTGCATAAGCCGCATTAAAGAACCCGGTTTGAACCTCAGATACTTGATAATGACCCGAAGTTGGGTTGACAGCCTTATCTACGTTTGGTTTGTTGAAGCTCTTTTGATGATTAACGAGTTTAGCCCCATCCCAACCGGTTTGATTCGATACCCACGACTCCGTGTCTTTCCAATTGGTTGCCAAATTGTTAAGGGTAGCTACCGGTTTCAAACTGTTACCAAAAGTGACACCGTGGTCTTGAACGCCCGCTGTGCTGTCAGGACGCGAAACTAGCTCTTCAACAGGTGCGCTGTCAGCGGGTTGAAGATTTCCTTTGATATAGTTTTGATTGTGAAGCAGTTTGAAAGTGCTTGGGTCCGTTTTATCCGGATAAACGATGTCCAATTTATGCAGGGTTGCACGCAAGGCTTCATTCCCACTATTCAAAAACTCAGTGGTCGCCGTCGTACCAAAGGTTTGACGAGGATCAGACAGGAGTTTGAAGCGGTTGGACCCTTCAGGTGAGCCCATGTTTGAGATACCCAGGTAAACAGGCACTGCCGTATCGTTCATGAAGAAGGCAATGAGGTCACCATCTGATGAGATAGAACCGTCATTTCGAACCGTATAGCGAATCTTATTCAAGGCTTGCCCATCTTCTGGTGTGAAGGTGTCTTTCTTAGCATAATCACCATCACTAACGAACATAGTTGAGCGAACCCGAGCGTTCGCAGAGAGATAGTCCTGGCCGTCTTTCCGTGTATACTCAACAGTGACAGATTCCCCTTTTGGAATGCGAACCGCTGTGAATTTGACTTTAGCCAACTGGTTTTCAACTGGATTAGCACTTTCACTGTTAGCGCTGTTAGCGATGTCAAAACCTTTGGTCATAGCATCGTTGAGCGTTGTGAAGTTTTGCGAATTAAGGTATTTCACACGGTCTGATGATTTCGTGAACTGCATGTTATTATTGTTAATAACGCGATTACCTGAATCGTCTGAACCAATAAAGGCGTTCAAGTCCCCAGCAAGCAGCATGGCCAAGTTGTTCTTGCGCACCGTATTATATTCATCCACTTGTGCTTGAATAGCCGGTAGAGTCGTGTTGTTGAATTCATCAACTTTGGCTTTGTAGGTAGTTGGGTCAACAATTTCAGCTTTGGTAGTGGTTCCAGGAATAGTGGTTGTACTGGTCGCTCCGAGTTCTTTGCGCTTAGCTGTTGATGCATCACGCCAAGCAATAACCTCAGACGGGAGACCTGTAGACTTATTGACTTCACCAGTTGTGGTTGTTTGACGAGCCTTGTCGTAGCCTTCTAATTCTGTCAAGTCATAGTCAACTGTTTTGACTTTCTTATTAGCCGCGGCTGCGTTTTTAGCGTCTGTTTCAGACTGGTACATGCTATATGTTTGTCGAATGTCAGCCCACGTTTGAAGGAAGCGGTTCTTCGAACCTGTCCAGTTATAACCACCAGGTCGAGTAGTGGAATCAAAGTGTTGACTGACAAGGGCTTCATTGTCCATTTGAGCCTTCGCTTTATCATAAGCCGCTTTCAAAGCGTCAACAGTCGCGTCTTTACCCGTCACCACTTTTTCTTTGACGACATACTTGACACCAATCGGTTGACCTAATTGGTTTTGCGCAGTTGACCAGTCTTTAGCAGCTTTCAATTCTTTTGCCACTAATGAACGAGCGGCAGGGTCTACAGGTTCCTCAACTGGAGTGTTAGCAAGTTCATTCAACTTAGCGTTGACTTTAGCTTCTTCAGCTTTGAACTCTGCTTCAGCCGCCTTCAAATCTGCATCCAAATTGGTGGAGTTAGTCAAGTCCTTTTCGATGGTACGAGCTGGTTGCACAGTGACACCCGCTGGAGCTTTGGTCACTTCCATGGTCAAGGTTTTTTCCTTGTTGGTCACAGTATCAAGTTTACCAGCCTTATAGTCAGCAAGGGCCTTATCATAGGCGTCTTGTTTGGCTTTATTGCTAGCAGTGACTTCAGCCAATTTAGCGTCATAGGCTTTTTTAGCGGCGGCATAATCCGCATCAAGTTTGGCGTTTTTAGCTTCGACTGCTTTTTTAGCCGCTTCGTAATCCGCTTGAGCCTTTTGATTTTTAGCCGTGATTTCTTGGACTTTTTGGTTATAGTCCGCCAAGGCTTTTTGGTAGTCTGCTTCGATTTTAGCAGCATCAGCGGTAGCGGTTGTAGCGGACGCTGCATTTTCCTTTTCAATACGTGCTTTTTCAGCTTCATATTGTTTAGTTAGTGCATCACGTTCAGCCGTAACACGCGCCAACTCAGCTTCATAATCCTTTTGAGCCTTTTCATTTTCAGCTTGGATGCGAGCAACCTCGTCGGCATTTGATTGGTTACCTTTTTCATTCGCTTCTTTGGCTTTTTTGAGTTCTGCTTCATATTGAGCTAAAATTTTAGCGTTTTCCGCCTTAGTATTAGCAAGCTCTGTTTCATAGGCTTTCAATTTTTCAGCGTTTTGAGCCTCTACTTTAGCTTTTTCAGCCTCATACGCTTTTTGAGCTTCAGCGTTTTGAGCCTCTGCTTTAGCTTTTTCAGCTTCATATGCTTTTTGAGCCTCAGCATTTTGAGCCTCTACTTTAGCTTTTTCAGCTTCATACGCTTTTTGAGCTTCTGTATTTTGTGAGCTTGTTTTTTGTGCTTCGGCTTCCGCTTTCGCCACACGCGCATCTTCCGCTTTCACTTCTGTTTCATAACGAGTTTGAGCTTCTTGATTGGCTTTTTGAACAGTTTGTTTTTCTGCTACATATTTGTCGACAGCTTGTGCCACTTTAACAGCATCCGCTTTCAACTGCGCATCGGCCTCTGCATTTTTCGTATCCGCTTCCTGCTTAGAAGTAGCCTTAATGACACCTTTGTCTTCGACCTTAACCTGTACGCCAGATTTCTGAGCCTTAGTGACAACATCGTCTACAGTATCTGCCGAGGCTTGCGTCAACGTCGTTAACGGTGTTAAAGCGGTACCGATTTGTAACGCGGCAAGACCCGCAGATTTTTTATTCAATTTTTTCATGAACAATTTCCTTTCTTTCGTATATCACTATTATATCACACAATCTGTCCGCACGCAATCGATTGGACAAAAAAAACCAACCGAAGTTGGTTTTTATTATTTTTGACGTTTTTTGCGTTTGAGTCCGGCAAATCCACCACCAGCTAGAAGACCACCAAGGATACCGACTAACGTGCCAGTATCACCCGTTTTAGGTAATTCTTTAGCTGTTTGAGGTTGATAGACTAGTTTGTCATCCTTGCGTTCTACTTTTGGTTTTTCAACCTTACGGTAGATATGGCTGATGTTACCATCTTTGTCCTTATCTGTACGAACAAATTCATAACCGTCAAAATCAACTTTTGGTTGTTCACCGTCAGTGCGAGGTTTGAGAACCTCACCAGTTTCAGTGACCCAAATGGTCGTCACTTTCTTGACTGGTTTTTCAACCTTACGGTAGATATGGCTGATGTTACCATCTTTGTCCTTATCTGTACGAACAAATTCATAACCGTCAAAATCGACTTTTGGTTGTTCACCGTCAGTACGAGGCTTCAAGACTTCACCTTTTTCGGTGACCCAGATAGTCGTCACTTTCTTGACAGGTTTTTCAACCTTGCGATAGATGTGGCTGATATTACCATCTTTATCCTTATCGGTACGAACAAATTCATAACCGTCAAAATCGACTTTTGGTTGTTCACCGTCAGTGCGAGGTTTCAAGACTTCACCTTTTTCGGTGACCCAGATAGTCGTCACTTTCTTGACAGGTTTTTCAACCTTGCGATAGATGTGGCTGATATTACCATCTTTATCCTTATCGGTACGAACAAATTCATAACCGTCAAAGTTTTCCTTCGGATGTTCACCATCAGTGCGAGGCTTCAAGACTTGGCCTTTTTCGGTCACCCAAATCGTCGTCACTTTCTTGACTGGTTTCTCAACCTTACGGTAGATATGAGTGATATTTCCGTCTTTGTCCTTATCTGTACGAACGAATTCATAACCGTCAAAGTTTTCCTTTGGATGTTCACCGTCAGTACGAGGTTTCAGAACTTGACCTTTTTCGGTGATCCAAATAGTGGTCACTTTCTTGACTGGTTTTTCAACTGGACGATAGATATGAGTAGTGTTACCATCTTTGTCTTTATCCGTACGAACGAATTCATAGCCATCGAAGTTTTCTTTTGGTTGTTCACCGTCAGTACGAGGTTTCAGAACTTGACCTTTTTCGGTGATCCAAATAGTGGTCACTTTCTTGACTGGTTTTTCAACTGGACGATAGATATGAGTAGTGTTACCATCTTTGTCTTTATCCGTACGAACGAATTCATAGCCATCGAAGTTTTCTTTTGGTTGTTCACCGTCAGTACGAGGTTTCAGAACTTGACCGTTTTCGGTGATCCAAATAGTGGTCACTTTCTTGACTGGTTTTTCAATCGGACGGTAAATGTGAGTGGTGATGGAACCATCCACTTTTGTTTCCACAAACTCATAACCTGGGAATGTGTCCTTAGGTTTGAAATCTGGTGCCACAACCGGAGCCTTCAATGTTGCCCCTGTTACGGTAATCCATCGTGTGGTTTTCAGTTCTGTCACAGAACCTTTTTGAACCGTGAACGGAGGAATTTGTGTAGGTGTTACCTTTGGTGCCTCTGGTTTGACCGGAGGAGTTGTTGCAGGATCCGCTGGGTCCTTAGGTTGTGGACGATTTGGAGCTTGTGGTTCTTTTGGTTTTTCACCAGCTTTTGGAGTTGGTTCTTTTGGTTTTTCACCAGCTTTTGGAGTCGGAGGTGTCGGAGGGGTTGTTGGTGGCGTATTTGGTGATACCGGAGGAGTGATCGATGGTTTTTCCGGAGCGACCGGTTTTTTCGGTTCAACTGGTTTGTTTGGAACCGTTGTAGGACTTTTCGTCGGTTTCACCGGTTCAGTCGGTTTGACAGGCGCTTTTGGTTCTGTTGGCTTAATCGCAACGGTGGTAGCAAGTTCTGACGTAGCAGTCATCCAAATTCCTGGAATAAAGGTACGACTAGACTCTGGTCGACCAAACTGTGTGGGGTCGCCTGATAAGACTTGGAAGGTCGGTGATGTACCTGTCATTTGAAGAACACTACCTAAGTACCAAAAGTACGGGCTATTGGTTGAATCAATATTTTCTTGTCCGAATTGATTCATTGTGTTTTCCTCTTTAATAGAGTAGTATCGCCCGCCTTGGTTCTGAATGGAGGAACCTGTAATTCCGATAACCGAAGTACCTGGGCCGGGAACAAACCCTTCAACGGTACCAACAGGCTCCTGGTGACTATTGAAACTAGACATACCTAAGAGGGCTTTATTCTCATCAGTCAAATTAATGAGGTTACCTTTGGAGTCATAAAATTTCATGGTCACATTAAACTTCAACATGTACCGTTTATTATTGACAGCACCTTTGCGGAACTGGACGTTGAATCCGAGTTTTGGATCCTGAGTGAAGGCTACAATTCCGTAATCCGAAATATTTTGTGAGCTTGGGTCAATACTAACCGTCATCGATACTTTGGACAAGGGTTCACCATTGTAGCTAGAGTTTCTCAAATTAGTATAGTCAATCGTGAGAGAGCCATTACGCCCAATACGATAAGCAGTAATGGTATCTTTGCCTGCGCCCAGTCCTTGTTTGCCATTAGTTGACATACTTTCTTGTGACGAACCAGTTGAATTAATGGCTATGTTAAAAGCCTCTTCATTACCAACCAACTCATCAATATAGTAGCGGTCTAATCCGACACGGTCAAATGCACGCCCGAGCCCAGCGCGTGTAATTGGTTGTGCATTAACCAAATTGGAACCTGTAGCACGCGCTGTTGGTTCAGAACGATAGACCAAACTTTGTGCAGCAGCTTGACTCAAATGACCTTGTTGATTTTTATTAGCTTCCATTTGAGCCATCGCACTATCGTATTGTGCTTTTTGTGTTTTATATGTCGCCAAGTCAGACTGATACTTGGTTTGAGCCTGATTATAGGCCGCTAAATCAGCATCATATTTTTTCTTAGCTGTTTCATACTCCGCCAATTTCTTGGCATATTCGGAGTCGGAAGTTGACGAACCAGCAACGGCCTTATTATATTCCGCTAAATCCTTATCATACTGAGCTTTTTTGGTTTCATAATCAGCCAAATCGGTTTTATATTGAGCAAGCTTAGCCTGATAGTCAGCCATGGCTTTCGCATATTCCTTTTTAGCTTCATTATAGTGGCTTGTATCTTCAGACGCTTGTGTAGATGCCTTTTCATAATCAGCTTTCTTCTTTTCGTACTCGGCTTGAGCTTTAGCATCTTCTTGTTTTAGCTTTTCATACTGAGCCAAGTCAGCTTGATACTTAGCTTGTGCATCAGCATCAGCCTTAGATTGTTGTTTCCAAGCATCCTGTTTTTGTTGATATTCCGCCAATTGTTTTTGATAATCCGCTTGTAGCTTTTTATAGGCATCTGAGTCCTGAGAGAATTGCGTTTTTTGCGCTTCATATGCTTTTTGTTTGGCTTCATAGTCAGCCAAATCTTTTTCGTATTTAGCTTGAGCTTCTTTGTAGGCTTTTTGTGCATTCTCATTGGTAGTTTTGGTGGCTTTCGCTTGAATCACCAAGTCCTGAAGTTGGTGAACCAAGTTATCATAATAGGTTTGCAGGTCCACATTGGTACCAAAGGTTTTATTAGGACCTTCGACAACCTGAATATTGAGAGCTTTGGCTTCAGCAATCAGTTGTGTGAGTTCCGCTGGGAACGGTTCCGTATCCGCTTGTGCAACAGTCGCAAGGGCTGGAGCAATCCCAACAGCTGCAAGACCCGTCACAAGGGTACGGGGATGTTTAAAAATTTGTTTCATGTGTTGATCCTTTCATTCTTATATCACTATTATATCACAAATAGGGGGGGGGCACAAGCCAAAAGAGCTTGAGAAATCCCAAGCTTAACTAAATAGTTCTGCACCAATCATCCAGTTAGTTCCATTTTCACTTTTGGCACCACTACGGGTAGTCAACTTAAAGGATACCGCAGTTCGCGTATATTCCGGATTCATCATCGCCGCATAGTGGGATGGTGACGCCTTCCATTGTTCGAACAAACGTTTGGCGATCCATTGTTCACTCACCAATTGATACGGATTGGAAAGGACGGAATAAGCTAACATGTTTTCACCAAATCCATAGGATTTGTAATCACTAGGAAGAAGGTCAAGGACCGTTGTCCATTTGGAACCATCGGGCCTAGTGTGGGCTAAACCTTGATAGCGGATATGACCATACTGCGCCATTTCTTGCGCCCGAACTTCTGTTAATTTATGAAGCTCGGGATCATATTGCAGTTTTTTGAGTCCTTTACTTTCGCGGTCCATGTTGATGTAGTGCACTAAATATTGATTGACTTTTTCTTTATCAACAAGGTTGGTCGAGTTATAGACATTGACCATTTCATCACCAACACCCAACCATGATTGCACTTGGTCAAATGGAGCCGATTCGGTCGGATCTTGGCCAATAAAGGACGCATCAATTTGTGACGTAGCTTTTTGGTAGCGTGCGTCTTCAGACTCAGTCATCAAATCATCATAGGATTTTTGACGAAAGGCTTCAATGTCTCCCTTGAGCTTGAGGACCCGAATTCCTAAGACACTGTCACCTTCCTTGAAATCGACAATGGCTGTCGCACCTTGGTGCACTTGACTTCCAATGTAAAGAATATCCGCTACTGGTTCTACCGTGGTTTTTTCCTCAACCAGTTCTGAATGGGTAATATGACCATTTTCATAGGTATCCTTGTAGTAGCGAATCATTTGGCCGTCAGAACCTTGCACTAATCGAGTTTCACCTTGGGGTAGATTTGGATCGTATTCCGTTTGCTGCCCATGTGGTAAGGTCACAACTTCTTCACGAAATTGTACTTGGTCCATATGCGTATCACTCGGTTGGCTAGGTTTGAGTGGCTCTACATGTGGAGCTTCAACTGGAGCATCCCATGACGGCACCGGAGACGGGGTATCTGGAATGTTGTCCCATGACAGGCCCGGGTCCACCGGAGGTTCAGACGGCATATCAGGTAAGTCTGATGGCATATCAGGTAAGTCTGATGGCATGTCAGGCAAGTCTGATGGCAAATCAGGCATATCAGGTAAGTCTGAAGGCATGTCAGGCAAGTCTGATGGTAAATCAGGTAAGTCTGATGGCATATCAGGTAAGTCTGATGGTAAATCGGGCATGTCAGGTAAATCTGATGGCATATCCGACGGCAATTCAGGAACTACAGGAGGTTCTTCTGCTGGTAATTCAGGAACTGTAGGAACTTCAACTGGAGGTTCTTCTGCTGGTAGTTCGGGAACAGTAGGTGTTTCAGCTGGTAATTCAGGAACTGTAGGAACTTCAATTGGAGGTTCTTCCACAGGTAATTCCGGAACTGTAGGTGTTTCAGCTGGTAATTCAGGAACAATGGGAACTTCAACTGGAGGTTCTTCCACAGGTAATTCCGGAACGGTAGGTGTTTCAACTGGTTCCTCAGCTTTAGGTACATCAGGTTCCTCAGCTTTAGGCACATCAGGTTCCTCCACCTTAGGAGTATCAGGAACTACAGGTTCCTCAACTGTAGGTACACCTGGTTCTTCAACCTTGGGTACAACATGTTCCTCAACTTTGGGAGCTTTAGGTTCGACCTTTGGTGTCAGCCCATAATCCATTCGAATGTTCGGATCCACACCAAATTCCACAGGAATATGAATGGAACGAGGGTCACGCTCCCACTCGGGATGGTCAATGTCTGACACAATCGGACCGTAATCTGGTTCTTCATAGGTTTCTACTGACGGTAATGCGACTTGTTGGTCAAGTTTGAATACCGACCCATCTAACTGGTCCGCATAAACCAAATCCACACCCGGTAGTGTAAAGTTCCGAATATTGTCCAGTAATTGTTGTTTGGCCATAAAAATAGCATAACCAATGCGACCAAGAACGTCCGGCATATAGTCCGCTTTACCCACAATTTCAGCTTCTTCTGACGGCTGGCTCCGAAAATGATGGTCGGCTTGAGCTGGGGTAGCAACATCAACCGACATAGCCGTCGCAACAACCCCCGAGGTCAGCAATAAGGCCATCGGAATTTTGAGCTTTTTAAATGTACTCATTCATGTGATTTCCTTTCTATATCTTCACTCTATTATATCATAATTCCTGACGCAAGACAGCAAAAAGAACGAGGATTTCCTCGTTCTCGTTGGTTATAAATTAAACCAAACCTTTCAGTTTAGCTTTGCATATTGGTTAACACTTGTGTAAGTCCACGCTCGTTAATTCCTTGAGAATAAGGAGCAGGTACACCGAACAAGAGGTCAACTGATTTGTGGTTTTTTTGCAGTTTTTCATTTAGCGTGTCAAACAAATCCGTATCATTCATCTGGACTTGTCCAAGATCCACACGGTAGCCTGTAAGGGCCGTGAATCCACCACCAATAAAGATAATGGCATCAAAGTAATCACGTTTTCCATAGGTTTTAAGAATGGTATCTGTCACCACTTCGATAAACTTATCCTTAGTTGGCGCTACATATTGCATCCATTTTTCACGACGCTCTGCCCGACGCTTATTGTTTGATTCGAGCACTTTTTGGAGGTCCTTACGACTTTCAATAGTGAGGTGTTCACGTGAAGCAACAGCAATCGCATCCTCCAGCAAGTTTCCATATCCACGCGTGATGGAATAAGAATACTCAGGATTAAATCGTTTGCCACGGAAAACGGCTAAGTCCGTTGTACCTTCACCAATATCCACAATTAAGAAGTCTTCAAGGTCGGCAACCGGATCCGTTTCACCCATTGAGTTATAAACGGCATCAATGTCTGCACGAAAGTCCTTATCGACCGTATCAAGAAGTCCTAAAAATCCAGCTTGGCCTTCGTTAAGGACGGCGACCATGGTGAAATCAATGGCGACATCACGAGTACCACTTTCTTTAAAAATACGAACAGTGTGTTTACCTGTCAAGAGGTTTTTATAATCCTCGATAAGTCCGATAGACTTGGCTTCAACAATTGGGACAGACACAGCAAGGGCAATTGTTTCCACCTCGTTTTCAATGAAGGGTGCAAGAGCTCCAAACAGTAAGCTGGTCGTGATTTCATGATTAGCTTTGTAGGATGTTGATGTAACATCATATTCCCGGTAATCAGGCATATCAATGGCTTTTTGACCAACGGCAACGATATCTGTCATATGAGCCAAGGGGCTATCAATGACTTGAATATAGACATCATCTTCATTGGTGAAGGTAAGATATTTGGCGTCTGCAACGGTCACCACACTTGATGGGAATCGCAACGGACTAATGACTTCGTTTGTATCGGTAAGAAGCATACCCTTTACGCTTGAGTTTCCAATGTCTAATGCGCATTTCATTTAATGGTTCCTTTCTGTTACACATCTGGAGTTTCATATTCATCAATAATGGAGGTTAAACACTTTTTAACACACAAGATGATGAGTTGGCTTTTGGTTAAATTGGTAATTTCACTACTACGGTCAAGCTGATCGACAAGTGCTTGAGGAAGAGTGACTAAGAGACGTTTGTTTTTAGCTTCATGGGCCATAAGAGGTTTTCCTTTCATTGACTTTTTCTCAACTAATTATAAGAAATCGTTGAGAAGTGGATTTGTTGTGACAACTTGTCCAGTTTGTGCCAGTGTTTCTTTGGTTTTGGCGAGTGTATCGCGACTCCGTTGTAACAATTGACCGAAGTCATCCTCAGACGATGTGTCTGTAGGAGTTTGGTTCGATGTCACTTTAGGCGGTTTTTCAGGGGTCACTTTCGTAGGCGGTGTGCTCGCTTTCCGAGTCCTGAATGTTTTCTTCGGCTTGTCAGTGGTTGTAGACACGCTCTGAACAGGTTCAGGAGTTTCTGTTTGAGTCGAAACTGGAGCAACCGTAGGTTGTTCAGCAGGTGCTTGAATCACAACTGTACCTCGTGCTTGAATAGCAGCGAGTTCGATTTGTGACAAGGCTTCGTAGCCATCGCGGGTCTTGAGGCGAACCAAGAGATCCACCACTTGGAGCAAGAATCCTTGGCGACCCAAATGGGCCTTTTCCAGATATCGTTTCAAACCTTCCTCATCATGTCGAATATCGACATCCATCGGTTCATCCACAACTTCTAATGAACCCAAAGTTAAGTGAGGTCGAATGAGGGCCAATGCACCTTCAGGGGAACATTGGTAGGTATTTGACAAGTCTTCCAACACCGCTAAGATAGCACGAAAAACTCGATTGAACCCATGCGTATTCGCTTTATAGGTATTAATAGCACCGTATCGGCTCTGTGCGGTAACGTGGACCATTCACAACAATTCCTTTCTATTTGATATCACTATTATATCACAAAGCCATCAGCTTTGCAACTGTTTGGAAGAGGGATTTTCAGGATACGGAATGAGGTTTTCATTTTCTACTTTTTCCATATATTCACTCATGAGCCCACTCATGTAATCTTCCGGTTTGGTATTCATTTTTCCAAGTTGCGTTAAATTAGAGGTTTTAAGAGCGTCTTCTGAATACTGTCGAATTTTTGGCAACACTTCATGGACCATGTGTTCGGTGTGGGCAAAAAGAATTTCGAGCAACTGTTGTTGGTCGACACCTTCCCATTTAGCACGGGATGCCTTCACGGCCTTTTTCTTCTTCCGTAAGCTATGCGGAAGTGATAAAATGGCAAGGGCATCGAGAGCTGGATCCGCTTCTTTCGTCACAAGGCCTTCACGCACAATACTACGATAATGATCCATTTCTGTTACCAAGGCTACTTGAATCAAATCAGTGAGGCAAGACACGGAGAAGTCCTGAATCCGCTGAGACGATTCTGCCGACTCACTTGCGGTCAGTGCATCGTCAATCAACTGAACGACTTCTTGATAATAGGGAGCCGCACCGTCGAGCAGAACGTCACCGGTATAGTCATCGATATACTCACGGTGGTCCCGAATGATTTTCGTGATTTTGGCCATGGCACTTTCAAGGACACCCAGTTCTTCAAGTTCTGGAACCGTCAATAAGCGATGGTAACGACCCGGATCCCCTTGCCGTGCGGCACGTCCTGCGAACTGACGTTCCACCCGTGAATTCGGACGACCTCCAACTTGTAAGACAACAAGACCACGTTCATAGTCCGTTTCTTGGATATGGATATCCGTACCACGACCCATGATATCGGTGGTAACAACGATGGAGCCGACTTCTCCGGCTGAAGCGATAACCGTATCTTCATTGGTGTCGGTTGACACCAACAATACATGGTCAACACCTCGATGATGAAGAAAGTCGGATACGATTTCCGCTTCAACGTCTGACGCGGCACCGATCAAAATCGGATGGCGAGACGCTTGGTAGAGTCGAATTTGTTCCACCATTTTTTCAAACAAATGTTGGCGGGTCATGAACAAATGGGTCTGTTGACGAAGACGATTTGGGACACGGTCAGGAATTTGAATACAGGAAGCCTGGTAAATTTCCTGAAACTCCTTGAAGGATTTCCCAAGGGTACCCGTCACCCCTGTCACATGAGGAAAGAGGTTGAAGAGCACTTGATAGGTGATTTGGATAGATGATTCAGAACCAACACCCGTGAAAACACCCTCTTTCATTTCGACAAAAGAATGAAGACTGTCGTTTAACGTCCGTCCACGAGCTAAACGTCCCGTTGCCTTATCAATCAAGATGACACGGCTACCGGAGTCTGGGTCAGGTTCAGGAGCTACGATATAATCCTCGTAGGCTTTTTGTTTGAAAATAGCTTCAATGGAGTTGTGAATGACATGGACCATTTGACGATTTTCAAAAACCGTATCGTCCAAGTCAAACAATTCATAAATTTCATCCCAAGCCTTGTCCCCGATACTTGGTTGACCCTTGTCGTCATCGTGATAGTCGAGAGCCTTTAAGTTCCGTAATTTATCAAGAATTTCCGAAACTTTATAGACACGGCCGTTGTGTTCCACCGTATCAAGTCTTGCACCCATATCCACACTTTGGGCAATAATGAGGGGGTTTCGGGCATCATCCATGAGGATTTCATCCACCTCATCAATAATAGCCGCGTGAAGGGGCCGTGCAATCGGCTTCACATCATGGCCTATACCTGAAGCAAGCGCCGAATTAAGATAGGCAAATCCAAGGGTTGAGTTGGTACAATAGGTAATGTCACAGTTAAAGGCTTGGTGTTGTGCCATGGGACTTTCATTATTGTTGGTATAGCTATTCGTCAAACCGAAAAAGTCATAGATGACCCGGGTTTCTTTCCAGTCACGCTCAGACAAATATTCGTTGACGGTAAGGACCGATACACCTTTATGAGTGAGTCCATAAGCCAGTGTCGGCAAAATCAAGGTCAAGGTTTTACCAGAACCGGTAGACATTTGAACCATTTGACGCTCCAGAGCGGCAAGTGCCCCAAGAATTTGCACGTCGTAATGAAATTTACCGAGCAGGCGGTAACATACTTCCCGACCCAAGGCATAGAGCCGAATAATTTCTTTCTTGTTTTTCAGGTCAATAGTGCCAAAGTTCTTGGCCTCCGCTTCAAGGTCCTCAATAGAAAGCTTTCGATAATGGTCTGTTAATTGATTAATTTTCTTCAGAGTTTTCCGATAAGAACGTAGTTTTTTTGCCCCTTCAAATTCAACGGAGTCATATACTGATTCGAGCATTCGTTCCCACCTTTCTTTCTTGATATCACTAGTATATCACTTTTCTAGCGGAAATGCAAGCAAAAAACCAGTCAATTGACTGGTTTTTCGGAAATCGATTTATGCTTTTTTGGCGTATTCATCGATAATGGTTTTTACCAAACTCTCCAATTGGTCACGTGAGACTGAACCAGCGAGGTTCAATACCAAACGATAATTGGTATCCGTTGTGTATTTAGCTGACGCCAAATATGGTTTCAAGCGTTCATCTTGAAGGGCTTTCACCTTGTATCCTTCGCTATAAGCAACCGGAATATCAAGTGTAAAGCTGTCTGCTTTTGGTGTTTCGATTGGTGCGACAGGCGTTTTCACGTCTTCACGTGTATCCACCACGTAATTGTAGGTTGAACCGTCCACGTCAACCGCAGCCACTTTGTCTTTGTCAATGCCTTGTGCTTGAGCTGCTTTATCGGCGCTTGCACGGTTGGATTGATTTTGGATGGCAATGGTCTTCATGAATTGAGCCACTTTATCGACATGTTCTGGACGAGCAAGGGCTTCAGGACCACCATTGATAGCGGTCTTAGAAGTGTTGTATACAACCACATAGCGGTTTGCTTCATTGAGCTTGATTTCTTTGATGCTACCTGCCGAGATACCGTGGTTGGTTGCATAAAGAAGGGCATCTGCATCGGTACGAACAGTTGGCACATAGATGGTCAACTCAGAGTCGGTTTGAACGAGTTTTGGTTCAATGACATCCAATCGTGCCGCATTGTTTTGTGCTAAACGACGGACTGACAAGATCGTAGCAGTATTTTCATCGATTTGACGATGATGTTGAGCCAAGGTTTCAACGATAGATTTGTTGAACGCATCTTGGTTGCGTTTATTTGCCACAATGGTATCAGCATTCTTTTGCACTTCACGACGGATAACGGATAAGGTAGAACCAAAGCTATTGCTTAATCCGTCCACGTCCTTACGAAGGGTATCAACCGCATTATCAGATGTGTTGGTTACCGTTTCTGTCGAGTCAAACATCAAACCATTCACTTCTTCTTGGAAAATGTTATTAACGCGTTGAACGTTCTTCGCACGCTTCACTTGGAAGAAGACATCCATTTGGAAGGTTGATTTCTCAGGATCAATTTGGTCAAGGAAGTCTTGATCAAAGTCCACTTTGGCAATGGTGATCAAACCATCCGCATCGTTTGTAGCCTTAGTTGGTGTGTTGGCACCACGTTTAGACACATCCCGCACGATTGTTTGTGTCGTGAACTTGGTCACATCACTATCTTTTGGAAGTTTACCACCGTGTTTGCGGTATTTAGCATAAAGAGGTGTGCCCGGTTTGAATTGGATTTCACCATTTGATTCAACAAAGTAGACACCATCATATTGGTCAGCATTGTGGAAGGCATCGGTAATTGAGTATGTTTCCGGCGCACGACCTAGAATATCAAGGGCGATCTTAGAACCAGATGCGCGATATTGGAAGAAGGTCTTGTGCTCAATCGCCGCTTTTGGATTAGCTTTCAAATCGAGCGATTCGAGTTGTGACACCGCAAGAACAGCATCCTTACGCGGATCCATTGTGGTCACGGTATTGGTCACTTCATTTGATTTGTAAATGTTTCCAAAGTCTGATTGGTAAGCCACGTTGGTGTAAGTGTTACCACCGTAAACCCCACCGATGACACCCGGAGTTTGGTCCACAATCTTGGTTGCCATAGGAATCACAACGTTGAGTGATTTCCCTTGTTCCACATAGGTCTTGTAATATGGATGGTCGTAACCCTTGATAGACACTTTAATCGCTGGACCTTTACGGTCAATACCATTGTAGCTGTCTACTTGGCTCCATGACAATCCGTCAACCGTTTTACCGTTTCCATCCTTGAAGGTTCCGTCTTCTTGGCCGATAGCGATAGTGGTACCACCGTCTTGAAGGAGGATTTTGTGTTTCTTCGGATTGAAGCTGAGGGCATCTGACGGATAGAAATCAAGGAGGTCAAGGCCTTTTTCTTGCATTTCTTTATCAATGTTGACACCTTTGTATTGGTCAAAGTCCCATGTAATGTTGTAGTTGTTGGTTGAACCAAAGAAGACCGTTCTACCATCAATCACAACACCCTTATCGTTCTTGTTGTGTTTTTGTGGGTCAGCTTGATCCGTACGAACATGAACGCTACCAGAGTTGGCTTTGTATTCATGGTTAATCATGACATCACTTGAGAACTCATAATCCGTATTATCCTTGAGCAACTTCACAAAGATGTTTGGTACTTTGTAATCGAAGGCTTGGTTCATCATACCACCAATAGTACCTTGACGGGTACGTTGATTTTGGTTGATTTCGACCAAGTAATCATCGGTTGCACGGAAAGTAACTTTTCCAGTTTCCTTGTTAATTTCAGTTGTCCAATTTGGATTTTGTGACTTGGTCAATTCCTCATTGAGTTCAACGTTTTCTTTTGGCAAGTTGACAGATACCGTCAAAACATGGTATTTGTCCCAACGACCGGCAGGTAGTGGATCGTTTGTGGTTGCAATGGCAATGGTTTGATTGACCATGGCTTGATGAACGTTTCCACCATCTTTCGCAGTTGATTTGATCGTGATTTTTTCACCATCTTTGTTTTCGATATCAGCCCCTGCATCACTGGTTTGGCGAATATCGTAGAAGGCATAGGTGAATTGAGGCACTGCAACCTTTTCAACCGGTGCTGCTTCAAAGTTTGGAGCTTCAACTGGTTTGTTAAATTCAGTGAGCAAGGCAGGATCAATGACAAAGGTGTAGAGTTTGAAACTTGGTTTCTTATCTTCTGCCACTGTACCATTAGCACTACCCAAACTATTGACATAATCAGTCAATTTCTTGTTTGAGGCGGTGATTTCATCACGGTATTTAGCCAAATCAGAAGCATTCTTAACAGTTACAGTTTCACGGCTGATTTTGATATTTCCTTGGTCAGCTTGTGTTTGGAAACCAACGAATGAATTTTGTAGGGATTCATAGTCAGAAATGGCTGAGCGAAGGTCACGTACTTGCTCGCCAACTTTCACAGCTTGTTTCAGGTTGGTAAGAGCACTTTGCTTGTCAGCATCTGAATAAGTTTTAGGCGTAAAGGTAATGCTACGACCAACAGCTGACAAGTTGGTGCGATAGGCATCGACTTCAGCATTAGCAGCTTTCGCCACCGCTTCGTTTTCTTTTACCTTTTGGTTATAGGTCGCAAGGTCAGCCTTGTATTTGTTGGTGACGGCTGTCAAATTATTGGCACGTTCTTTGTAATAGTCTTCCGCTTCTTTGATGTGTTTAGTGGTTTGAGACGCATTTCCGGTACGGACACGTGTTTCATCACGGAACACTTGTACACCTTGTGATTCTGCTAGTGAAATAGCATCACGAAGGGATTGGTCATCCACCGATACATCAAGGTGACCGACTTTATCAGTCGTGCGACTAGCTGGAGTAGCTTCATCGGCCATGGCTGTTTGTACAGCTGAAAGACCTCCGAGACCTGCTAGAACAAGAGCTGTTTTTGTTTTCAAAAGACTCATGTAATTTTGGTTCCTTTCTTTTATACAGATCGCTTGGCAATCTGCTACTTTCGTATATCACTATTATATCATATATCGAAAAAAAAACCAAGCGATTTTACGCTCGGTTTTAAAAATTATTCAGCTTTTTTGCCTTTTTTACGACGGAATCCAAAGCTTCCAAGACCTACAAGGGCTGTACCAACGATTCCTGCAAGTCCGCTAACGTCACCTGTTTTTGGCAATTCTTTCGCTTTTGGAGCTTCATCTTTTTCATAGATGTAGAATTTTTCAGTGCCGTCTTTAGATGTGCGAACGTCAGCCAAATGGTAACCTGGGAAGTCTTTTTGTTTGTCAAATTCTTCACCAGTCACGTCTTGTGCAAGACGATTACCATCCTTATCTACCCAGTGAGTTGTCACTTTCTTAGCAACTTTCTTGTAGATGTTGATGACATTACCATCTTTGTCATGGTCAACTTTGACCAATTGGTAACCCGGAATGTCGTCACCTTCATTATCAGGATGTTCACCTTCTTGAGGTTCTTTCAATTGGTTTCCTTGTTCGTCAACCCAAGTAGTGTTCTTAGGTTTTTCAGGAGTTTTCACTTTTTCGTAGACGTTAGTGATATTTCCTTTTTCGTCCTTGATGGTACGAAGAATTTTATATCCCGGAACATCATCGCCTTCCACGTCAGGATGTGCACCTTTTTGAGGTTCTTTCAACTGATTGCCTTGCTCGTCTACCCATTTGGTTTGGACTTCTTCAACAGGTTTTTCAGCTTTCTTGTACACGTTGGTTACGTTACCGTCTTTATCTTTGTCGATACGAACCAAAGTGTAACCCGGTACATCGTCACCTTCATTATCTGGGTGTTCCCCATCTTGAGGGTCTTTCAGTTTGTTTCCTTGTTCGTCTACCCAAGTTGTTTTCTTAGGTTTTTCAACTGGTTTTTCAGGAGTTTTCTTGTAGACGTTTGTTACGTTACCGTCTTTATCTTTGTCGATACGAACGAGTGTGTAACCCGGTACGTCATCACCTTCCTTGTCTGGATGTTCACCATCTTGAGGGTCTTTGAGTTTATTACCTTGTTCGTCTACCCAAGTAGTACGTTTAGGTTTTTCGACTGGTTTTTCAGCATCTTTTTCGTAGATGTTGATGATGTCACCCTCTTGGAATTTAGAACCTTTAAGGTCTCCAGCAAGGTCAGCTTTGGTTACGGTATAGGCACGAATCAAATGGTAACCCGGAACATCTGAAACGCCATCGTTATCAGGAAGGCTTTGTTCTTTAGCAACCGGTTTTAATTCTTTACCTTCGCTATCGAACCAGTAAGTATCCGGTTTACGAACTTTTTCATAAATGTTCGTCACTTTCACAGAACCATCTGTTCCTTTTTCAGTTTTGGTTTGAACCAAACGGTAACCTGGAATGTCGTCCCCTTCTTTATCAGGATGTTGACCTTCTTGTTCCGCTTTCAAGGTTTTACCTTCTTTGTCAACCCAGATAGTTTTATCTGGACCTTTTTTAGGTTCTACTGGTTTTTGGATTTTTTCGTAAACGTAGGTACGAATTCCGTTTTCAGTACGTGATTCACGGATACGGTAGCCATCAAATGTTTTTTCACCTTTGAAGTCTTTACCGGTTTCTTCTGGTGCGAGTGGTTTACCTTCCGTATCCACCCAACGAGTTTTCACGTTTTTAGGTTGGTTTTGATCAGTATCCCCATTTGACTTGTTATCGATTTGACCAGTGATGACAGCTGATTCGAAGAAAGCAACAGCGGCTTCTTTAGTACCGTTTTGTGCAAGCAATTCACCACGAAGGGCTGCAGCACCATTTGCGTAAAGACCTTCATAGGCATTGAGGAGTGGCTTCAATGCTTCATACTCAGTCAATTTCGCTAGGTCAGCATCTTTCGCATTGACTTTAGCAGCATAGGCGTCAAAGGCTTGTTTGTAAGCCGTAGACAATCCAGCTTTGTGAGCATCAAGAGCTTTCATCACATCACCAGTTGTTTTGATGTTTCCGAAGTCTTTTTGGATTTTATCTGATACAGCTTTGTTGGCTTCTGGATTTGCAAATCCAACCGCGATGGTGTTGATTGGTTCATCCAAATTGTCAACGGTGTATTCTTTTCCACCTTGTGTTTTAATTTGGAAACCGCCAAGGCTGTTGTACCAGTTAATCAATTTAACGATGGTTGTACGTGCTGTTTTCGCAGTTGCGGCATTGTCTGATAATGCATCATTCAACAAACTATTGATGTTTGCTTGTCCCAATTCTGGAACAGCTTTGAGAGCTGATGCATACAAGTTTGAATCGGTACCGAGTGTACGAACAGCGCCTGCAAGAGCTGCGGCATTCACACCACTTGGACGGTCAAACATAACAGGGAACGGTGAAGTAGTTGCTTGTTTGGTCAAGTCAAATCCTTCTGCTGTTTGTGTATCCGCATTTGCGGTTTGAGTAAGTGTTGCAACGCTAGCAGCGCCCACAATACCCATAGCCATCAAAATTTGTTTTTTGCGTTTGTTTTGTTTTACCACTTGTGTCATTGAAATTCCTTTCTTTATTCATTGGTGCCTTCAAGTGTATGGATTTTAGCAACCAATTGTTCAATCAAGTCACCCATTTCATCAGCTTCCTGATTGAGTTGTTGGATGAGTTGATCTTGGTGAGTGATTTTCTTCTTGGATGCAATGGCCAAGGTCCTCAAATCGTTCTCACGTTTCGTCAGAGCTTCTTGAAGTTGGTCAACCTGTGCGATTAGCGTTTGAACACGCTCGGAATCATCAGCGCGTTGAGCTTGTTCAGCTTTTTCTTGGGCCAGTTCATCCTGTAAACGAGTGATTTCTTCCTGCAAATCAACCATTTGTTTGTTTTTACGAAACGCCTGTTGACTGACATCGGTTAAAACCCCATTTAATAGAATAAATGTATTATCCACGTCATCTGCGCGATAGTATTTCCCTCTCACCAAAGGGATTTCCATTTCTTTGTTATAGATATCCGTAAAGGTGATCTTGCTACCAGCAAGGAGAAGTTGATCTTGTGATTCTTCTAACGTGCTTGGTGTTGCGTGTTGTACTAGCATGTAATGTGTTCTATTCCTTTCTTAGTTAGTTGCTTGAAGACTGTTCATCGCCTCTTGAAGCAACTCAGGGTTGCTCTCTTTAATGAGGGAAAGCAGGTTCACAAGCGAATCTTTGATACGTGTGTCCTCAACCGCTTTTGGTTCGTGGTCACGGAAGGTCACATTAGCTTGGAAGCGCATCAGTTGTACCATCAGACGGATTTGTTCCTTCGTCTGTCCTTTCTTCTGATTGTGTGGACGAGTCCTTAGAGTCTTGAGCAGAATCTGTAGGAGCCGAAACATCTAAAGGCGTGGGGATCACATTGTCAACGGTTGGACGGTGGTCCTCAGGCGCCGTTAGATAAATTGTACCAATAACTAAGGCACCAAGAAGGGCTACACCTAAGATGACATATTCTTTATAAATTTTCATCAAAAGCATCCTTTCTTTTGTATATCACTAGTATATCACATCCCTATCATGGCGTCAAGTTGTTTGAGCAAAAATTTGAAAATTTTTACACAGCGGGTTGTGATGTTGATTCAGATGGTGCGTCTGGATCATCGACGAAAGTGTCATCTTTGTCCTTATCATCAGTTGAACTCGGTTCATCGCTTGATTCTTGTTCCTTCGTTGAACCATCGGTTTGACCGGCCAAATCTTTGAAGGCACCTGCCATGCTATCAACAATTTTGTTTAACGCTTCTTTCACCTTAGCGTCCACCTTGTAGTCATCGGTACGAAGGTTAATGGTCTTGGGTTTGACCGAAATAACATGAGGACCTTTATCTTCCCATGTGAGCAATACCCGCTCGTCGTCTGCATCAGTAATACCGACCGTTTTAAGAACTTGTGTGCTCGAATGGTCTTTAACACGGAACAAAAGCCCGCGTGATTTGGCCGCTTCGTCCACAATTTCGACGGCCATAGCGTTCTCTTTGATGTGTGTAATCGTGTGGTATTTATCCGTCACTTTGTAATAGGAAGGATTAGTCAAAAACCCGACAGCGCATGTCAATAGTGCTCCCGCCACCCCAATGCTGAGAAGAATTTGTCTCAAGTTTCCTTGAAATTTATCCTTTGGACTGCGAACAATATAGTATGTGAAACCAGCAAAGGCTAGAATCACAATGAAAAATGGAAATAAGTGACGGAAAAGGTCCGTCGTTGTTGCTTTGCGTACCACTTCTATCATTAGCCGCCAAAGCCTCCTTCCTTGTTATCAAATTCGGGCCTAAAGCCCCAGAATTTACGTCCTTGATAGGTTTGCTGCGCTAACCCACCAGCTACCATCATTTCTTTACCAGCTTTGGATTTCCCTTTGAAGGCAATTTTCGTACCAGCTAGCAATTTCTCAATATCATCATCTGTGAACTTATAGCCCATAAATTCACCCTTGAAGGAAATTTCTTGACCTTTGAATTGGCCGTAGACGTAACCTTCCTTTTTAGGGAATTGAGCTTTAAATCCGACATATTGATGACCTTGATAGGTTTGGACTTCCAATTTACCAGTATAGGTGCCTTTTTCTGTCGTAAAGGTGATGGTTTCATCATTCAACAATTGTTGAATTTCGCTTGGTGTAAAGAGATGGCCTGCAAATTGATTTTTAAATCGAATTTGTTTTCCTTTCCATACACCCTCAGCCAGATCATCTCGAACGAATTCACCCTTAAAGCCGACATATCGACGACCCTGGTATTCCTGATTGGCAAGAGCACCTTTCACTTTAAAGGTTCCTTTATCCGTCGTAATTTCAATGGTCAAACTTTGACCGGCGAGAAGTTGTTCCACTTCTTGATCCGTGAATCGATGACTAGAATACTGACGGTTGAATTGAATGGTCTGACCGTTCCATACGCCTTGAGCGATTTCTTTTGGTTTTTTCTTCGGAAGACCAAGCCCATCTAAATTGTAAGATTTCGACCGAAGAACTTCCATATCTTTGGTAATGGCTTCTGAGAACTTCTTCATGGCCTGTTCAGGTGTCAAGACACCTTTGCGAACGGCTGTGATACATTCTTGCATGAAACGCGTTCCTTGAATAGAACCGATCAGCGTACCCTTAGCCGCCTCATAACCAATTTGACCGAGAATCGATAAGCTCAAGACCTTACCATCTTTGAGGGGATGTTTAGCTGTAGCACCCGTCATATCAGATACGGTCTTTGCTTGTGTTGCCGCAGTACCAACGTCATGCTTCACCAATTGCTTCAGTAACCAAGCCGTCGTCGGATTCGCTGGCTTCACAGATTTGACTTCATGTGGATAGAGTTCCGCTAGTTTATTCAAATCAGGAAGAGTTGTCACCGTATCTTCTGGATCGGCATCCGGATCAACCACCCCTTGTTTGGTAATGACTTTGACATTTCCTTTAAAGACAGGTGTCGTCTCAACCGTTTCGTACTCGTGACGAACCCATTCCGTATCCTCAAGAAACATCAGAAGGAACCGTTCTGTAACGGTTTTGTAGAGAAGTCCTGCACCTTTACCAAATTTAGCGTCTAGTTCATCCAAGCTTTTTGGTACCGCATCTGGACGCAAGGCCCCGTGGGCACCAGAGTCTTTAACGTGTGTCGGACGAGGAGTACGATGCGTAAAGGCTGCTTGTGGCAATCCTAACAACTGAATGTATTCATCCACATGAGGTAGAAAGGCATTGAATTGTTCGGTTGTGACGTAATCTTCTTCCGCACGTGGATAGGATAGGTAGTTCCGACCCGAACCGTCCCCGTTCTCATACATCTTCTGTGCCAATTCAAGGGTTCGTTTAACCGACATCCCATGTCCGCTCATAATCGCAGACAATTTGGTCAAATTAAGTGGTTTCGGTGGTTTGGTTGATCCGGGAACTTCCTTGACCTTTTTCACTTTGGCTTGAAGTGGTAAACCACCCGCTTCCCATTCTTCCTTGGTTGCAAACTGAGGGAGATCAGGTGCCGTCAGAATGAGGTTATCGAGTTTATAGCGACTTTCCCAAACGGATGACGGTTTATAGGCTTTGATAGCGTCCAACTGTTCACCTACAATGGTCAAAATCGCTGACTGCAAACGACCGAAGGGTACAACAGCCGGGAGTTGATATCCTTGCTGTTGAATGGCAATGGTTGCAACCCGTGTATATTGTTGGGTCAAGAAATCACATGCTGAACGTGTAAATCCTGTCATATAGGCCGGATCTTTGTCTGTCACTTCCTTTTTCTCACGAATGGCTTTTTGGACATCTTTTGGTGTTTCAGAGACATGGTATTCACGATAGCGTTTCCCTTTATAGTTGAGAGAGTCGAGAATTTCTTGAACCAGTAAGTCACCTTCACCATAGGTGTCAATGTCACTCGCGATAACAGGAATATATCCAGCATTGAGATATTGTTGGACAGCCTTATAGGCATCCGTATAACCCGTAAAGTCTCCGACATTTGGTTTCACTTTTTTGTCATAAAAGTTGAAATAATCAGGAGACCATGGAATTCCTTGTGTGTTACCAAAATCACCAACCGTCTCTTTGTAGGCTTTGACAGCCACTTCAGCAGGCTTACCGAGTTCCATAATATGTCCATACAGATTCGTAATGGCATATTCATCACCCTCAAAGGTGCCGGTACGCCCACCTAAGGCAGTCGCAAAAGCTCGCGCGGCAGATGGTTTTTCACAAATGATAATTAATTTTTCCATCGATTGATCCTTTCATTTGATATCACAATTATATCACAAATTAACTGACAGTGCAAGCAGAGGAAGCAACCGAATTTTCCGAACGTTTAGCCCGAAGGTGAGTGATTTTACCACTTGGATTGGACAAACGTTCGGGACGTCCCGAACAATGGCCCAAATGTTGTGAAAAATACGATTTAATTCGAATAAATCTGCCGTTTTAGGGGCATTTGGAGAGATTTGGAGAAAATTGGATTGAAATTTGGAGAACTTGTTAGCGCTTACAAGTGCTGGTATGACTGACTTTCTACCCTAACCTCTTAATT
>ERZ773037.23-NODE-23-length-74508-cov-8.624877_pt1 | contig 74508 bp, 102 predicted proteins | sample MGYA00511466_ERZ773037 | MGnify/ENA primary metagenome ERZ773037 (study PRJEB29015, sample SAMEA2738146) | human oral metagenome | biome: human oral; feature: human-associated habitat; material: saliva | place: China | collected 2202 ... | reverse complement strand
GAAGAAGCTAAGAAAGCTGAAGAAGCTAAGAAAGCTGAAGAAGCTAAGAAAGCTGACGACGTGAAGAAAGCTGACGACGTGAAGAAAGCTGACGAAACTAAGAAAGCTGACGAAACTAAGAAAGCTGAAACAGCACAAAGTGTGAAACGTGAAATCTCAAACAAATACTTTGCAAACGAACGTGAATTGCCACACACTGGTGATGCATCATCAATTGCAACAGTTGTCACTGGATTCATGAGTGCACTTGGTGCAGCATTCGTTGGACGTAAACGTAAATAACGTCACCAATGACTGAGGAAATGATTTCCTCAGTCTTTTTTTTTTGACAGCTTTTTTTTCTAGAAGTTATGTGATATAATAGTGATATAAGTAAAGGAGGACCGAATGGAGCCTAATGAATTACAGCGTTTAGACGCACACAGGTTGAGTGTTGAAACATACGCAAAATTGCAAGATAACTTAAAAGAACTGGATGTGGAATTACAAAATCGCGCACTTAATGACAACGAGTTGATGACGATTTATAACTTTGGGTATACAACCGTAGAGGACCCGGAAGGAAATGAAATGGCAACCACACGTGGCCCCGTCATTATGATGCTCGACCCGCAATACAACAATGGTATTTATATCCTACGAAATGAGGACAATGCTTACCTATTGGAAGTCATCAAAGCAAATGATATTGACAAATCAAATTTGATTACGCAAATTACGCAAACGATGGATAATTTGTTATCTCAAGTGAATGTTGGGGATTTAGAAATTTATGACTTGACACAAGTATATGCTCATCTAGTTGTGAATCAGGTAATTGAACCTTTATCAAAACATCTGTTTCCTGATAACGAATTGAAACAAAAACATTTTATCGATTTGTATCTACCACGTTTTATGGCCAATGCGACACGATATTATATCGGGGATTCGTCATTAACAGAGGAAGCGGTCAATTGTGAACCACACGCTGCTAAATTGATGATCGAAGGTGGTAATGGGTTTGTTCCACACCCTGAAGATGGATACACAAACAGCGAGGAAATTAAATGAACAAAGTGAACGAATTAGGAAAAAAATTAAATCCATATAAATCAATCATTTTACTGCTCATTAGTTGGGCATTATACTATGTGATGAATGGTAGCTACATCGCAACATTTGTACCATTTACATTGAACCTGATTGCATGTGGAATGATTTTGTGGGATGGTATTGGTATTATCAAAACCATTTATTACATGCGTGACCGCTTGAAAGCTTGGGTTTATTGGCTTGCACTAGTAGTTTTTGGAAGTATGATGGTGGCACTAGGAGCTGGATTTGTTATGAATGTGGCAACGGTGACAACAAGTATCAACATCTATGAAGGTGCGGAAAATAAGGCCCCACAACAAGGGGTCGTATATGTGACCTACAACCCCGACTGTGAATTTTGTAAAAAAAGTCACAGTAACATGTTACGTGCGGTATCCGCTTATCAACGAGGGCATGTGGAACATGTGCAAGTTGTGAACTTGAAACATAAGACAAAACTAGCTGATGAGTTGAATAAACGATTGGACCATTACGGATCAATTGTCAAATTCGATAACAAGGGAACCTTGCACGAAACCATGTACACCATGGGTACCAAAGACGGTGAACCGGTATCGAATACGGCGTCCGACATTTATGACCGTATTGGAAAGGTGGCGACACAGTGATCGACATCTACACCGACGGATCAGCCAACAACGCCTATGCCGTATGTGGATATATGGCCTATACCAATCATGTATTGACGGAACAAAAAACCAAACGGTTGGCAAACGTTTCTGCTAACTTGGCAGAAATGCTTGCCATTTTAATGGCTTTGACGGACTATCCTTCACAAGCTCTACGTATTTATACCGATTCGGAATATGTCGTCAAAACCATCAGTGGCGAATACAAGCCAAAAAAATATGTTGATTTGTGGAACACCACAAAACAACTTATCCAAGAAAGTGGAACTCAGGTAACCCATGTACGGGCGCATAACAAAAATGACCGTAATAATCAAATTGACAAATTAGTAAGAACAACACTAAGAAAGGGTAATAATAAGAATGTTAGGTAAAACACATAAAGCTTTTGGTGTGGCAACCATGAGTGGGGTTGGTCTATTGTACCAACAAACAACACAACAAACTTTGCCACAAATGTTTTTAGATTCAGCACAAACTCAACCATTCAGTAGTGTGGGTGGCTTATTTGTCGCAATCGTACTACTATTTGGGACATTAATGGGTGCTAGTTACCCAGACATCGACCAAGAATTACCCATCAAGCACCGTGGGGTGACCCATACTCTATGGGGTGTGGGAATTGTCGTAGCATTTACTGGTTGGTCGTATATCGCACAACCAATGGGAACAACATGGACATCCCTATTTTTATTGCCACTGTTAACTGGCTTTGCAACAGGATATATGAGCCACTTGGTTGCAGATGCCTTTTCAACGGCAGGAATCGCATGGTTCTATCCATTGCAACAATATAGATCATATGGAAACGGTGCAGAAGTTGTCAAAGGCCATCGATTTATTTTCCAACCAATTTATAAAGTTGGGCAAAAATTCTTCGGTATCCCCGGAAGTCTCATTTGGTGGACCATCGCCATCGTAACAACTATTATGTGGTTAGTGACAATCAAATAACGGTGAATTATATGAATCGAAAACAATTGAAACAAGCAAAAGCTGTTGCACGCAAGGAACTCCGCAAGCGACCCAGTATTTTGATCGCGTCAAGCATCAGAACCGTGTCCATCGTGTGTCTTGTGGTGTCAATGTATTTACTTGCACGTAGTTTGAACTTTGACGCCGAACACTGGGACTATGGTGCCAAAACAACACCAGTCACAGACTATTTGATCGTAGTTGCAATGAGTATATTTGGTGAGTGGTGTGGGGATTACTTTTTGGACCAAAGTATCTACAACCAACAAATGATGCCCTTTTCAGTATATGTAAAACGGGGTAGTAGACGCTTATTCTATCCTACCTTATCCATCATCGGCATGGTACTGGTTCAAGTGACACATGCACCTGCACTTTTAGGAAATATGTGGTTCATTTTAATGGTCATTACCTATTTCAGCATTCGCCTCTCGGATATTGGAGTGACAAGTGCTTATCTACGAACATGGAATTACCGACAAGCAATTAAAGACACGCGCCCACAAGGACCACGAGCGTGGCTGCAAGTTCTGCACTTCCATTTCAGCTTCCTCTTGTGGGATGTGGCGAATATCGTCCTCATGGGGATTCCGGGGATTATCTCTATCCCATATAAACGAATGACGGAGCGAGTACTGTACGAACCGGCGATGCTTGCTGAAACACAAGAAAAATGATATAATAAACGAATAGAAAGGAAAACAAATGTTAACAAAAATGCGTATTCAGTGTTCAGGTCAACTTCCTGAACCAACAAATACAATTGCATTTCGTATGACGGACGGAACCGTTCGAGAAATCACATTTGATAAAGTATCTGTCAATACAGATAATGGAACAACCCTCGTATTTGAATGTGAGCCACAAGATTTTAAACCGTGGCGAATGGAAGCAATTCTGACACAAATTCCCGGACTTGGTGAATACACAGGAATCAGCTTTACGACCGAACGATATTTCGTCATTTTGACAGATGAAATGCTTGAACAAATGAATAAAAATATTTGTGAGGTATAAGAATGACGACCTATCATGTTGGCGGATTATATCCGTTTAACAAATGTAAAACACTCAAAGAAGCCGTTGAAAAAGCTAAATACGATGATGTGATTGAAATTCATCGAAGTATCGACGAATCAGTAACCATCAAAAAGCCACTCACTATTAAAGGGAATGGTAACGTATGGAATGTTGAGCCGGGAACCGTGGGATTGCAACTTGAAAGTCAAGTCATTTTAGATGGATTGACCTTCAAAGTTGGATCACGCGCCAACGGGTTGGTCATTCATGATAAAGTTACGATGTCAAATGTGACTGTTACAATTGATGGACCGGTTACAGCCTTTTACCCAGTTCTATGGGTAAAATCAGGCCATAATCACACTATGACCAACTGCACACTTACAAAAGTTGTAGTGGATGAAGATGCTACAGTGACATTGAATGACTCAAACGTATATTCCTATTATGGCAAAGACATTGAAACGGATGAACGAAATGAATGCTCCTTGTTTGCTGGTGATACTATTGTAAATGGTGGGCATATTGCATCCACAACCTTTTATAATGTTGAGATGAAAAATGTTGAAATTGGACAATATGTACGTGTACAAGACGCGTCTTTGAACAAGGTTGCCTTGACGGAACAAATTCCAGAAAAAGTCAGCAAGTTTCAAATGACTCAACGGCAACGTAAAAAGGAACCGGAGCATGGTCCATTATCCGTTTTAACCAACAACAATTATCACGTGTATGGGACCGGTAACATTCAAATTGATGAATATCGAGTGGAACAGACGTCTGAAGCTGTCGGTTTCTACTTCTCAGGAGCAAATGTAAATGTAACAAATGTGCACAACACCGAGCAAACCATCAAGCATAATGCCTATAAATCATCCTTATCATTTAAAGATGTTGACGATCAAAACTATTGGTATGTGGACGACACCACTACACAATTGGTACGTAGTGATATTAACACCAACTCTGTTACCAAAACAGCTATGGAACAATTAGATGAATTAATTGGACTAGGAAATGTGAAACAACAGTTACGCAGTTTGTTGAACAGCATTAAGGTCGGTGGAAACAAAGGTTTTTCAAACCACATGATCTTTGCCGGTGAAGCGGGTACTGGTAAAACAACCGTAGCAAAACTCGTCGCACAAGCTTTGTTTGAGGTTGGTGCGATTCCAGAAAATAAATGTACATTTGCAACAAACGATACCCTCATTGAAGGGTATGTGGGGCAAACGGCAAAAAATGTTGCAAGGGTATTAGATGAAGCCCTTGGTGGTGTGCTATTTATTGATGAAGCATATCAACTAGCCGTCAAAAAAGGAGAAAACACATTTAACGATGAAGCACTTGCAGTCCTCATTCGTTATATGGAAGACCATCGAGATGATTTAGTTGTCATTGCCGCCGGTTACTCGAAAGAGATGCGTGAGTTTCTCGCGTCAAATACCGGTTTGTCACGACGGTTCCAATGGATCGAGTTTGATGACTATACGCCTGATGAAATGGCTCAAATTTTCGAATTGATGCGTAACCAACATGATGACCAATATGCATCAGATGTAGACCCTCGCATTATTCGACCTTTGTTTGCGAAATTGGTTGAATTAAATTTGGCTCACCCAGACGCCAACGGTCGAGTGACGAACGGCGGAAACGGGGGATTAGTTCGAAATGTCTATCAACGCATCACTCTTGCTAAAAATGACCGTTTTGTACAAGACGGTGGTGAATTGACGATTACAAAAGCTGATATCGTAAAAGGATTTGAGGCTGAAATGAAACAAACACTACAAAAGAAAGGAAGTTAATGAGTAGTGAAAAACAAAATTAAACAGCGCATTCTGGAGTCATTGTCGTGGACAGAAGAAACCTTGAATCAACTGATTTTCGCTACACCAGACACTGCACTACACGATCCGTTCCTTTATACAAACATGGAACGACTAATCGATGAACTTCATGCATTTAAACTCGAACAGGACAAAGATCCTAGCAAATTGCTAGTTGTGGACCCCGATTATGATACGGATGGTATTATGTCAGCGGCCGTATTAACAGCTGCCTTATCCTTGTTTAATATCAATCACCGTGTTTATATCCCATCCATGCAGGACGGATACGGGTTGAGCCCGAAAGCTGTTGATGATATGTTGAACACCTATAGTAATGTATCGCTCATTTTAACAGCGGATAACGGGACAAATGCTTTTGATGGTATTGACTATGCTAACAGCAAAGGTATCAAAGTGCTCGTCACTGACCATCACTTAGGTTCGACTCAAGTGGCCAATGCTGACGTGGTTGTAAACCCCAATGTACCGACAGACTTTTATCCATTTAAAGGGAATGCTGGTGCAACGGTAGCGTGGAAAACAATGACAGCGTATGCGAACAAATATGCACCACAATGGAAGAAGGATATCTACCGACTAGTTGTTTTCGCAGGGATTGCAAATGTTGCCGATGTCATGCCCATCTTAGATGAAAACCACTTCATGGTAAAAGAAGCCATGATGGCTCTAAACAAAGTTCAAGACGGTAACCATCTACCTAAAACAGGCGTACCGGGTTACGATAACGTTATGGATGGGCTATATGATTTGGTCACAAACATGCAACAAATTCGTAATGAAAAACGCAAAGCTGAAGGGAAGAAACCATCCTATTTACCGACCGATGAACAATTGATTGGTTGGTATATTTCGCCATTGCTAAATGCGCCACGCCGAGTGGTTGGAACACCGACAACAGCCTTCAAGGGTTTGATGCATGCGGATCCAAATGTACGTGAAGCGAATATTCGCGAATTAACGCACCAAAATGAATTAAAATCGAAACTGCGTGATGAGGCGATTGCTTCGGTTGACCCCGAAACACTAGGAACTTATTCAAATGTCATCACAGTGAATGCTCCTCATGGTATTGCTGGTTTAGTGGCCGGGTCATTTGCGGGTAGAACACAGAAAGCAACCATCGTATTTGCTTTTGACCCACGGTTATCGGATGATAAAATCATTTCAGGTAGCGCCCGTTCAACTGAAATGGCGCCTCTACCAATGATTATCGATCGTATCGAACAATTACGGCCAGGGACAGTCGTAGGTGGAGGTGGGCACGCGCAGGCTGCGGGATATGCGATTCGCAAAGGTGACCTTGAAATCTTTAGGGAGTTATTTGACCAAGCAACCACTGACGTCTTGAAAGAAGTCATGTCGCAACTTGAGTCAGTGCCTACCGTCATCGTACCAATGAATCGAATGACATTTGCCTTTACGGACGGAGAAGATACCGATGAAACATTGCGCTACAATGTCTCATCAGACATGAATCTTGCACAAAATGTAATGGATGTGTTGAACTTCTTTGATGAACTAAAACCATTCGGTAAAGGGTTTGAAGCAGAAACGAAATTCACATTTTTACTTGACCCGTTTGCTATTCAAGAATATAATTACAACCCGAATTTCTGGAAAACATTTAAAGCAGAAATTTATGGTGTGGAAGTGCTCACATTTGATACTGAGTTGGCACATCGGTTGAAAACCAGAATCGAAGAAGGAAATGACGGGCTCATTGTGTGCAAGTGTGAATTAAAACGAAACGAATTTATGGGACGTGTCAAACCACAAATGGTCCTATCATTGTCAGAATAAGAAAGGCTTTTTATGAACAAGAATGATGAACAAATTTTAGTAGTGAAACGAGACCAATTTTTACCACGTAAGGTACAAGGGTATCGTACACTACATGAATTTGCACCATATTTAGAATTAATGTTGCGAAACATCGAAGTAAAACGTCGCGGAGATATGGAACAAGACCCAACCTATAAGCAATTGATTTCCTACGTCATTGTGAAAAATGCTAAAGGTGAAACCTTGGTTTACCAACGATTAACCGGAGGGGGAGAAAACCGTCTGCATGGACTAGCCTCCATCGGTGTCGGAGGTCATATGAACCCAGTAGACGGATTATCAGGTGACAAATTGTTACTGGAAAATACTTACCGAGAACTAGAAGAAGAAATTGGTGTGCGACCACTTCAACTAGGACTGGTTGGTATTGTCAATGATGATTCAAACGACGTTGGAAAAGTTCATATCGGTCTGATTTATGTGGCAGATATCGGCGGACAAGAAATCAATGTGACAGAAACCGACACATTATCCGTAAAATTTGAACAAGAATTAGACGGATATACATTCGAAACCTGGTCACAAATTTTACGTGAAGCAGGGGTGGTATAATGCGAAAAGTATTAGAAAAGCTGAGAATTCCGCTATCCATCTGCTTACTTGTTGTAGGTGTTTGTTTATTGTTGGTCAATCCAACAAAACACCACGTGATGAAGGAACAAGCCAAAGAAGTAAAAACAGAACTCAAGCACCTGACGCCGAAAGAAGTGAAAAAAGCGGAAGAGGCACCGGCAACCTATGACTATGCTGCTGTCTCATCCATTTCACTTGAATCAGTATTAGCAGCTCAACAAAATAAAGCCAAGGCTCCCATGATTGGTGAAATTTCAGTACCTGATTTAGGTATCAACTTACCAATCCTAAAAGGAGTGACAGATCAAAATTTGTTAATCGGTGCCGCAACCATGAAACCGGATCAAAAACTAGGTGCCGGAAATTACACCCTTGCGAGTCATTACTCAAATGCTTACGGTGAGACCTTGTTGTTTTCACCATTACTCAGAGCAAAGCCGGGTATGCAGGTTTACTCAACAGACTTGGAAAATGTTTATGTCTACACAATCGACTCAATTACGAACGTTTCACCCAAAGAGGTGAGCGTGTTAAATGAGACGGGCGAAAACATTATTACTCTAGTAACATGTACGGATATTTCTGCACAACAACGACACATTGTACGCGGTACACTAACAACCATCGAATCCGTAAAGGATGTAGGCGATAAATATAACCACGTATTCGAATCAAACTTTAAGACCTATTAGGAGTAGCGGGTTCGACTCCCGCTATTTTTTTAAAAACATTAATAAAGAAAGCGAACAAACAAAATGAATTTTACACTACCACTATTGACCTTTATTTGGATTGCGACAGGACAACCGATTGACCAAGTAAAACATCCAAAACCTACACCGAAAGCGACAGCGGTGGCAAAACCACAAAAAGTAAAACACCAAGAAGTGAAAGCACAACCCGTAACCCAAGTAACACATGTGAATATGCTTGAAGTGAATGGTCATCTGATTCCTGTTGGTACTTTGCAGGCGCGAAACCTCTTTATCGAATCAGCCGAAACGTTGCAAGCCTATATTGACCAAGGTTTGGTTGGGCAAGCTTGGTATGAATTGGATAACCATGATGGTCGCGTTACCTATATGGCAGGACACAATCCTGGAGTATTTTCACCACTTGCTCAATATGCTCAAGTCGGTAGAACCTTCCGTGTATGGGATAAGAACGGAACAGTACGAACCTATCGTTTTGATAATGTATACGAAACCTCAATGTACGCACGTGAAGAAGAAAACGTAAACGATGAAGTCGTTAACTATATGCACCAACACATGGAAGACCACGAAGGAATCATTCTTCAGTGGTGTCGTTCTGAACGTGGTGTCATGCAAGTATGGCTAGCAAGTCCCGTAGATTAAAAAAAAACAAGGATGACTCCTTGTTTTTTATTTTGCAAATTCTGACACACGGTCACACAGCTCTTTCGTGAGATCGGATACGGACTGGAGAAACTCCTGCATATCTGATTCACTAATTTCACCACCAGATGCTTTTGAGGTGATACGGTCCAAGTCACTCTGAGCCACTTGATAAACAGGTGGCATTGTGAGTTTAGACGCTTCCACTTCCGGTGTTGGAGGAACAGATGTCTCAACGTGAGGTTCACTGTTTCCCTTTGATTGAGCTGGTGTGTTAGTAGGCGCCTCAGTTTGAGGTGTACTAGTAGGAGTATCGGCTTGGGGTTCTGGGTGAGAAGCTTCTTGGATCGCTTTCATGCGGTTTTCACGTTCAGCGAGGTTTTCGCGGTAATCCAATTGCCACTGAGCGTCACCATTGGTTCGGTTAGCTCGTGTACCATCTAATTTGTATGGGTTTGGTGGAGTAGCTTGAGCAAGCGGGAATAATTCAGCCGCCTTACCAAAAGTCAAATCCATATCTTTAAACTCAATTTGTTTGCGTGACAAGGCTAGTAATGCATCGTCCAAACCTTTTTGATCCGGATCCCATGACATGATACGCGTCGGGGCTTTTTGGCCCATAATACGCTCTGCATCGTGAATACCTTTGGCCACATTTCTGTTGTAACGGCCGTCAGCATCCATTGCGATGACCGTATCCGTTACATTTTTCGTATCGAAGATAGCAGGCGCCGATTGAATAAACGCCTTACTAACACCCGGAACTTGGGCAACAATGAGACCTTTGTTTGGGTCACCAGTAATGGCGTCCGTTACCTCAGCGACTTCAGGATGGTCAAGATATTTGGCAACGATTTGACCTTTAAGGGCACCTTCTACGACAAGCAAGGTATATTCATCCGTACCTTTTGGTTCTCGAACGGGAATAAAACCAGCTTCACTAGGTGAAACGAGTTTTGGTACATCAATACCACCCTTAATAGCTGTACCGATCATATTACCTGGTGCTGGCCAAGCATATTTTGAATTGGGAACCACTTTCATGGTGTCAATGAGCTCAGGGATTTTATATCCACGTTCCTCAAGGATTGGTTTGAGGTCACCTTTAATTGGAATTTCAAACTGACCCTTAACATCTTCAAAAACGGCACGTGTATTATTGGCCTCAACCGCATGAAGTTCCGATTTAGTACCGTCTTCAAGTTCAAACAAGTATCGACGTGTTTTTTTATCAAAGAACTCACTGTTCATGATAGAAACACCATCTTCAGCTTTGGCCTGAACTTTAAGGTTATAAGCCGTGACGTCAGAACCAACTTGGAATTTAGCCATGTCACCATTTTTATTGACCATCGGAATGATATAACCGCTATCCATAGTAGTTAGTGATAAGGCACCTTGGCCAACGAGGGTGTCACCAACGTAAAAGGAGTCAGTTGTACGCCGAGCTTTGACGCCAGGCATACCAACCATATCATCACCCATCAAGGTAGGGATTAGTTGTTTATTTTTTCGAAGTGAGAAAAAGTTTTGTACATCTTTCTTATCAAGACCGCGGCTTGGGTTCTCAAGGATGGCTAAGTGGTTTTCACCATAACCTCCGGAATTGAGACCATTAATAGCTCCCAAATTGGACCACACACCAGCTTGGTGATGTTGCCAAGCATCATTAGATTCAAAACTTTGATATTTATCAATGATTTCCTGATTGCTAGGAGCATACGGTTGACCTTCATCAAAGCGAGCGTTCAACTGATAAATTTGTTTGTTAAACCGTGTGATCGCGGGTGTCTGGTGAGATGTCGCTACACGACCCACTTCACTAGAACAGATATCAAGGGTTTTACGAGATACTTGTGAATCAGGTTGGAGAACAGCTGGGTCATAGGTCAGTGCAATGTAATCAAATTCAGAAATTTCCGCAGCTCGATGCAAATCACGTTTGAACAACTTCCACGATTGGGTTGTATTGATATTAAATTCATTAGGATTGGATTCATTACGACTCGACGGTTTATCGGTCAATTTAATAATTAAAGGGTTTTTATAGTCCATATCTTCCTCCATGTTTTCTAGTCACTATTAGAATATCATATTTTTGAAAAAAAATCAGCAAAAAGAAATTTTCAGCTTGCGGATTTGGTAAGTTTGTGATATACTAGTGGTAGAAACAAAGAAAGGTAACAGTTATGTTAAAAACACGAGCAAGGTTTATCGCACTATATGGTGTGACAAAATTATTAAATGGATTGCGCAAAATCATGATAGCTGTATCATGCGGGGTATTATCAGCCCTTTATATTGTCATTGTATCAAAGGCCTTAAAGGACATACCACGCGAAACGATCGACATGATTCACCTACTACCAATCTCCCTATTTTGGTTGGTCTATTCAGTCGGAAATATTGTATATACAGCTGTAACAGGCAATAATGATTACTTAAAACGGGCCATCTATTTCTTAGTTGGATATGTGTCACTAGTTGCCGGACTAATTGAGTTCCGACATATTACAGTGGCAAGTATGCCGGACACTTTCGGATATGTGCTTGAAGTGCTCTTCGTCTTGGTCTTACTTGGGTACATTGGTAAAAAAATGGCAGAAGCTTACCTTAAAACCATTATTGATGGCGAGTTTGATATAGCCCGCTATCAGAACCTACGAAAACGAGGAATTAAACCAAACGACCTCGAACAGTTGGAATCCATTTTCATCAAACCGGAATATCAAAAACTATTCTTTATTATGGGCTATGATGATATGAGCCATACATCACAACTCCATCGATACACACAAAATGTATTAGTGATCGGATTTGATGTCTTTGGTGACCGCGGAGGAATGAAAGTATTGGAATATGAAATTCCGAACGAAAGAATGAGCGCTCCGCTAGTGGCAAAACGCACTACTAGCGACATCACCGAACCACTCACAAATGAATGTGAAGGTCAAAGAAAAGCTCCAAAATATCGAAAACGAAAACCACGTAAACGCGTGAGAAATAAAACAAGACATTAAGAGACGCTTCTAGCGTCTCCTTTTAATAGAAAGGGAAGAAAATGTTACGAACCTCAAACAGATGGAAACGCATTTTGAAATGGACAGTTATCTGTGGTGGACTATGTGGGTTGTTAGGATTATCCGCGGGGTTATTCTATATCGATCACACACTCAAAACCCTACCGCCAATTGACGCAGTATATCTGAATACTTATGGTACAACTCAAATTACTGATAAAAACGGTGATATCATTTATGAAGACACTGATAAATTAGTCAAATCAGCAACCTATGACGAACTCCCATCCCTGTACACCAAAGGCCTAGTCGCAGTCGAAGACGCTAAGTTTTGGACAAGTAAGGGCTATTCCGTCACAGGTATGTTAAACGGTTTGCTGGGTCGACGTGGTGGATCCACGATTGAACAACAGTTGATTAAAAATACCTATTATAATGGAGGTGTGGGATACAAAACCATCACGCGCAAAATTCATGAAGTATTTTTAGCCAAACAAATGGATGAAAATATCAAGAAAAAAGATATTCTCACCTATTATATCAACAAGTTGGAATTGGGTGAAAACACCGTTGGAGCCAAAGCTGCTATGATTGCTTATTTCAACAAGACACCGGAACAACTAAAAGAAACAACACCGGAAAATATTGCGCAACTCGCCTATATTGTCGGATTAGGACAGGCGCCAACAAGTTATGATCTTTATTTGAGTGATAAAGGAATCGGACGGACAAAAATCGTCCTAGGTGTATGGTTGGACGCAAAACTCATCACAAAAAGCCAATATAAAGAGGCCCTAAAAGTTGATTTGAAGCAAACCTTAGCGCCACGATATCACTGGCAAGAAGCTCAAAAAGCAACCAATGCTGAGTACCAAGAATATACATCACAAGTATTGAATGAAGTAAAAGAACTTGGGTATGACACCAAAACAACAACACTCCATATCAAATCCTATTTGGATAAGGATTTATACAAACAAATTCAGGACACAGTAAATAGTGGTCAATATTTGGATGACAATTTGCAAGTCGGCATAGCCGTTATGAATGCTGACGGTGTTGTGGTTGGTATGGTTGGTGGGCGCGGGACATCCGAATGGAACCACGCCACCCAGCAAACACGCTCGTCGGGGTCCTCGATGAAACCATTCACCGCCTATGGACCTTTATTCCAATATTTCGGGGACAAGTACAATACAGCTTCTCGATTTGATACAAGTCCTTATGTTTATCCCGGTACCAACTTTGCGATGAAAAACTATGGCGGGGCTGTATATGGAATGCTTGACGCACAACAAGCTTTAAGGTGGAGTTTAAATACCCCAGTTGCCCGTATTGATGATGAAATCCTCGGTAGCAACCGTATGAAGACCTTCTTGAGTGGACTCGACTTAGACGTCAAAGATACCTATTCTGCTAACGATGGTATCGGATTAAATATTTCGCCACTACAAGCAGCGGCCGCTTACAACGCAATCAACAATGGAGGGGTATACACAAAACCTCGCTTTGTCGATACCATTACCTTTGTAGATGGGACAACGAAAAAAGTTGAACCACGACGTAGACGAGCTATGAATGAATCAGTAGCCTATGTGTTGACACAAATGCTTCGTGGGGTACCAAAAGACCAAATCGGATCAGCACCCGCAGCAAATATACCACAATATAGCGGATATGCCGGTAAAACAGGATCTGTCGCATTTGGGGACGGTGTCAATAATAACTATACATACGGTCCCGGTGGATCTGACGTGTGGTATGACTCCATCACAAATGGTGGATATAGTGTATCTGTCTGGATGGGATATGATTCACCAAATTCGGACCCACAAATTCCTGATACCTTTAAAGGACAACAAGCACTTGGAAAATCGCTACAGTTATTGTTAAATGGGGGACGTGACGTTCCAAATTGGGCACAACCAGCCAACGTTAAATTGTTGTCAGGAAGCGATTTATCAGCTTATTATGCAGTGACAGACGCGGGTGATGTGAACAATAACCTCGGAAATATCATCTCAGATCTCCCTGATGTACCAAGTATCAAATCAATGACACCGGAAACAAAAGCAGAAAAAGATTGGTATGACAAATTAACCAAACGCGAAAAAGCGTTATATGACGCTTATAAGAAAAATCCTGCTTCATTTGAAAACAATGGTGTCTTGAGTGATGAAGTGTACAAATTGATTAATGGAAAGGAGTAGAGCATGACAATCACAGAAGGACGCATGTCCCGATATAAAAAGAAAAAGGAACATCAAAAGAAAGTTGTTGGAACAACTTTTGGAACCTTATTAATTCTTGGGGTTTTAACCAGTGCTATCCTTGTATTTTCCATTGTACGTTTGTACATCGGTACAAAAAACTGGAACAATAGTATGAAGCACTTGAATATGTCAGCAATCGCACCTGAATATGTATCCGATTATCCATCAGCTGAGAAGCAACAATACATCGAAATGTCTGAAAAAGTAGCTTCAACGAATACTAAAATCGAAAAAGAGCTGACGCTCCCGAAGAGTACAGACGAAGTTTTGAAACAAGCTGATGAGTTTGTGAAGTCCAAGAACCTCAAGTCAGGAACCTTGGTTGATGCTACAGCGCGACTTCACTTATACCGAAACTACTTTGGGTTTGTTGAACATTACACACAACAAATTGACACCAAAACGCTACGTGACTTAATCAGTGAACTCAATCGTGAAGTATTGGAACACGATCGTAATGCAGACAAAGAAATGGTAGCTAAACTAAATAAAATTGTGGATGAATATGAAGCCTTGCGTAATGTGCTTGTATCCGTCATTCCTGAATACGGAACAGTGAAGGGGGATACCTTGAGTGTCCCAGGTTCCGTACGAAATTTGGATGATTTGAAAACGCAACTAGAAACTGTAAAACAGTTTCCACAGATGGCTGAATTATTGAAAGCAGTAAACGCTGAAGGTGGTAAAGTTTTACGGAATAATAAAGTATTAGCGGAACAAAAATCATATAAGGACTTCAAATCATTAGTGTCTGAACTAGACGGATTATATGTGAAACGAAGTGATGTGAAAACCTATGAGGACGTTGTCAAAAATGGATGGTCGGTAGACGGAATTCACAAAAATGAAGACAAAGTCATTGAAATAGTGTATAATGGAAAGAGAGTGGGAGATTCCGAATGGATTAGAATTGATGCGAAGCCAGAGATTCTCATGGAAAACTCATGGACTGTTCCAAGCACTACCGAAACTAGTTCCTCGGAACGAACATCAACAAGTTCGAGTAGAACTTCAACAACTTCGACAACCAGAAGTGAATCAACCACGCAACCGAGTTTGACTGAGCCATCAGAAAATCAACAAACTCGCGATTAGAAAGGTATACATGATTCTCCTCTATATTATTGCAATCTCATCCATTATTGGATTGATCACAGGCATCATCAAAGGAGTGGTTCACCATTTGTTTGGTGGAATTATCACATTTTTGATTCTATCCTTGTGTGTGTTCTCATGGTATAACCATATCGAAACACCACAGCAATTGATGGATAAACTTCATGAGGTGTTACCCAAAAGTGAGAGAGCTTCTCAACCCGCTCAATCTACTCCAGCTGTGGAAGTTCCTCACAACGATGGCGACCAACCTGTTTCAAATGGTAATGAGCCTGCTCCAAACACTAGCCAACCTGCTTCCGAACATCAAATCTTAACAGGCAATGAAGCGTCTTCAACGACGGTTGGGAGTGTGAATTACGGAGCAACATTTGTGTTAGGTGATTTGGACAGTCTTGGGCGAGCAACTTATGCTCATATCAGAGTAAAGGATGCTCAAGAACCAGACCGTAACGGGGTGAAACGACCTCAACGGATTCTAACCAATCCAGCGGGTTGGTCAAACCCAAATAAGACAAACGATCGCACACATTTAGTCGGATATCAATTTTCCGGAGTAAACGATGATCCACGAAACTTGGTGACTGCAACTGCTTATTTAAACAGAGGTGTGAAAAAGAAGGGTTCAAATGACAAAAATCCTGATGGTATGTTATTTTATGAACAACAATTAGACAAATGGATGCGTCAAAACCCTGACAACGCACTTGACCTATATGTTGCACCAAATTATCAAGGTGATCAATTAGTTCCAGTCAGTGTCACAATGACCTGGGTTGGGGTGTCCCCAAATGGAGACTTGATTCCGATTGATACAGGCGGACACGCAGAAGTATCAGGAGAATTTCGCACCGTTACTTTAGAAAACAAGTGATTATAATCACTTGTTTTCTTTTTTTTCGCCCATCGCATACGCGATGGGCGATACTTAATGGGGCTTCGCCCCAATCCCCTTTCCTCTCACGAAATCATAACAATACTTTATACAGATTAAAATAAAATGAAAGGAAAATTTAACCAATGGCAACATTCGCAGAAATTCTTGCGAATCCAACTCATAATCAATCCGAAACGGACAAGATTAATCAAACACTTATTCAAACTGGAGGTGACATGAATGGATTTAATTGCAGAAATTATCAAACGAAAGAACGCAACACCGACTGATGCATTAGATATCATCAAACAATTAATCACGGACATCATCACCTATGAAAAATTGGCACAAAATAAGCGATTTCAAGATATTCAAAACCCAGTCGTGGCAAAACGGTGTCCAAACTTATATAAAGCAACAACCGAAACAGGCTATGAATCAGCACTGTTACGTGAATTATTACCTGTCCTTATCAGTTTTACCAACAGGTCATATACCACTTTGGAACTAGAAGAACGAACGAAACGTGAAGAAATTTTAGACGCTAGTTATTCTATCCATTTGACCGTTCAAGACGGGGCACGATACACGGACGATGATGAAAATCAATTAGTATTGCGTGAACCAAACATTGAGGACCCAACTCGTTATGACTATTTAGTTATCAAAGCGACTGGACAGGACGTGCACGCTTACATGTTTCGAGCGATTGGGGCAAATACAAATGTCACGATCGAGCCGGTCGTGGTTAGTCGAAATGGCGATACAATTGGTATCAATTCATATTCACGACTCGGTAATAATGACTATCCATTCGGACGTATTAACGACAAGCCAATCCGAATCATCAACGGATATATGTATGTCGGTGATCAACCGTTCATGCTAGAATCGACCGTACTAGCACTTAAAACGGATATCGAGGACATTGCAGAGTATTTACTCAACGTATACCAAGAAGGGAAACGATAATGGAAGTTGTAGATAAAGTACCTGAACAAGTAAAGGAAAATATCCACGAACAGGCGCTTGAAAAACTGGCACGGCGAGAAAAACGAGCCTATCACGTAGGGATGCATACTACAAATATGAAAATTATGGGTGAAGTTCGTAAAACAATTATTCCATCCATGGACTTATATATTTCTGATGTAACAAACAAAGGCGTTATATCAAGTCACATTGAGTATAGAATATCATACAACAATACCACTATGCCGTTCGGTCACGTATATGGACAAAGTGGTTGTTTGTGTTTGGGGAATATCCCAGTCCCTCCATTTATAGATCCACATAATTTGATGGATCCACTAGAAACCTTGTTTCTGTATAACGACCGAAACATTAATCATGGAGGTGCAAAACTCCCAATTACACCTAAGCAAGATGACGCAGTAAGGCGATTAGCTACGTGTTATAATATTGAAGTAAACACACAGGATTGCCACTATATCGAAAATGACACAGTGTGGGATTTGTGTGCACAATTATTAGAAAAATATAACATTTTTGACGCATTTTCGATTGCAGACAAATTATTTACAATTGTATTTGAAAGGGAAAAATAATGACAGAAACATTACCACACGTATCAAAGTTTCCGACGGGTGACATATACCGCAATATGTTTGGTGATAACATCAACTATCAAGCCTTCGAACGCGATGGAAATCCGGAAGTGTATAGAGTGACCCACCAATCATGGGGTCGTGAACAACGAGCTGAGTACTACCCAGAAACCGGAGAATTGCGTGTCGATGGATATTATGCCAACTTGGACACGTTCATATTCAAAGAATTGTTTGAGGAATTAGATATTGATGATTATCAAGCATTGATGACATGGGCATTAGGCTATTTTCGGGAAGCACCATCCGCTTCAAATTGGACTGAAGTCAAAAGCCTTGATAAATTTTGTAAAAAATTATGGACACGATTGTCCACCAAATCAGGGCGTGTTCGTGATTTACCCCTTGCCTATATTACGTGGAAAAACGCATTAGAAGCGAATCTTCTCGTATACCGCCGATCAGATGTTGATGAATGGATTGAAAAGAGCACCTATTATTGTGATGACGAAGAGGCTGTTTTATTAGGTAACATCAAACAAGTATGGCGTACCTATTGTGATACCTATGAAAACACACATGAAGTGGTGCTAGAAGGCTTGGATATGTTAGAAACAGCAACAGCTCCAATTTCCATTGTTGTTCCAACATTACAAACAGATTTGATAAAACAAGTAGAGGAGGGCGACGACGATGCGGAATAAATATGTCAGTTCATATGTATTTAACAAGTTAAAACAAATTCCGTTCATTGAGACGGACGATGGATATTTTACACCCGACCAGCAAAAGCTGGAACCAATTTTTGAAGAAATTGCAGAAGACCATGAAAACTATGAAGAAGTTCGTGATCAATTATATGAACTAAAATTCACAGAAGAAGAATTAGAAGCTCATATGTCATTAGGACAAACATTAAAAGCCTATTCTGATTGGCGTGACTTATTTGATGAGTATTTGTTAAATGAACTTTATGCAAGTAACACAAAAATTGATGATGAAGACGATTTCGAATATCGTAATGGGTCATCAAAACCCACGACCCCAACTGACGGGCGTGTCATTTTGAATAAACGAAATCCGTTTGCGGACGTATCCATCCAAACCCAATCGTTTCTATATCCTGGTACCAAAGGATTTGAGACATTAGCATTTGCAACAAACAGGCACTTGATCCGTAAAGAAACCGAAGACGGCATTTTTTATGCGGTCGTACCTGGATTTAAAGTAACAAAAACAACAGAACGAGAACAACCCAACACCATTATCGCTAGTGATAGTGTATCGACAAAATTACCTGAACAAGAAGGTGAGAAACGGGTTGTCTATCTAAATTAATAAAAATTAAAGGGGGCAACATGTACATTGAAAATCATCAAGACAACGTATTAAAAAACAAAATCGTTTATGAAGACGGTGTGCGATTGTCATATATCGGAACCGTTGAAAGTCGGCAGGTTTACAATCGATATACCGTTATTGTAGCGCGTGATATCAAAATTCCAAAAGACGGACCATATGCACAGGTATCATTTTATGAAGACCATCGAGGGAACATGAACTTCGATGTTTATCCTATAAATGATGGTGAAGGTTGGGCCACAACAACAACGGATACCGATCAAGATTTGACGAACCATATGATTTCAGAACCAGGCATTGCAGTTATTTCGCAAAGTCTATTGCCACGGTTTGCTCAATGTGGTCGAATCGCAGAAGCTTTACGACGATTGATTGAAGAATACCCTGTTTACGGTAAAATTGAACTTGGGCACAAACTCAGCACCATTGCTGACGTTTTGTACCAGCATCCGGAACGTAAAAAGTATATTGCAAAAATTTTATTCACAGGGTTGAATGCTCGTCAATTGAAAATCATCGCAGAAGAAATTCTGGGAACATTTCCTCACGAACAAGAACTTCAATTGATGACTCAAGAGGAACAAGTATCGCACTTCTTGGAACTGGCTAAACGAGAGCAAGACAACACCGTCGAGCTGGTTGACGACGCATTCATTGAACGAATGAAACAAAACAAAGCTTATGAATGGATTACGGAAAAATTACATGACGGTGGTTTTGCACTGTCAGAAACCCAACAGTTTAATTCATTACAACATGCAGGTTTAATTTTAAACAGTAAGGAACGTATACTCTATAACTTATCCGATATGGGTGCAGGTAAAACCTTGATGACGGTCGAATCGATCATGTATGCTCAAAAGTTGACGGCACAACATGCTGTCCAAAAACTAGAAAAAACACAATATGAGCAAACCCATTTACGACAATTAATGTTACCAAACATTAATATCATTGCACCAACCTTATCCATGAAATCATCATGGTTGAAAACATTCCAATTGTTTGTTCAACTGGATGAAATCAGCGAAAGTGAATATGCATACGTCATACAAGAAGGCGACTATGAATTCCATGGAAAAATTTATCTGGCTGGGTTTACTGTGAGAAGTAACGCCATTCATGTGAATACCATGTTACCATCGGCTTTGACTATCGATTCCGACTATTTAATTATTGATGAAATTCACCAATTAGTTACGCGAACCATCAATGCAAATAAATTTATTCAAAAAGTACCGGATGAAACCATTGATGTGTATGAAACCTATCGAACCTTTGTCTTATCAGGTACCTTAGCCGACTTTACTGTTGAGCAATGGTATAATACCATTCAATTCTTGAACATCCCCGACCAAAAATGGGGTGATCAAGAGCGTACCGCTGCGATGTATAACCGAGCTGTGGAATCACAACGACGCGAGCTAAAGAACGAATTGCAAGAAATGGCACGTGATATCAAAGTCAAACAAGGACGTGAATTTGATCCATCCTTTGTTGGTGATGATTGTTTGACACCAAAAGAGGATGAAAAACGAAGTGGACGTGAGTCCTACTTCTATCGTCGCTATGGTGCGGTCATCATTGATCCATTTTCAGGCGGCGATAACAATTTAGAATACAAACTCACCAAAGGTGAGTTCTTGAGTGATATTGATACGGAAATGCTATCCGTACCAAACTTTGAGTTGTTCTATAAAATGGTATCAACATCTGTTGTGACGGCACAGTCATTGCAAATTGCTACTGAATTGTTCGGAGAACAAGCGGAACAACACAAGGCTCAGGTCATTAAGACCACATCACCTCTCAATCAACACGATTTGGATTTGTTAAAACGTTTGCATAAAATCGTATCTGATGTGAACATTTACAAATCACGCATGCTGGCAACGAAGATTGCAAACAGTATTCTTAATTTGAATGACGGGTTGCAAAATCAAACTATCTATGATGTGCTAAATACAGCAGCTGCGAAAAATGTACGCTTCCTTGAGTATTTGACACAATTGGATGTCAATTTGCTGGAAGAGATTGCAACGTCAAATCTGATTCAGAAGCCAAAACTGGAAGATACTGAGAAGTTCAAAATTGTGAAGGACATTTTGGAAAAAGAAAATGAAGAAACATTCCTGATTGTTGTGAACACTCCAGAAGTGGCCATTCAATTATCAAAAGCTTTAGGTGTAGAAGCACTCACAAAAGCTCAGATGAAAAATGAATTGGATTATCAGGATGTAATTGATGAATTGTATACAAAACAAAATATTGTTATCGTTCCTCAGCACATGATTAAGTCATCTTTGGACTTGGTACAAGCAAATCGACTCATCCAATACCAATTAAACACTGAAATTTCTGATATTATTCAGACACAAAACCGTATTAATCGGATTGGGCAAACTCGTGAAACAAAAGCCTACTATATCGCCACAGACGTATTACAAGAAAATATTATCGAAATGTTCCTCGAAACCTATCGGAATATTAAAGTGGCTCATAAAGGTATTGTGGAATTGTTTGTCGACCTTGATCAACAAATCGATGTCGTATCTGATTATTTGGCGACAGCCCTCAACCAAAGTCATATTGAGGAACCTCAAATTGTCAGTGAAGAACCATCAAAAGATGAGAACACATTGTTGGTGTTAGAACATGACGGACAAACAATTGAAGTCACATTAGATGAGGCAACCTATCACGAGCGTAGTGGCGATCAGATGATTTGGTACGGTAACAATATCTTAATGAAATTGCAAAATGGAGAAACAGGTATCATCGGAACTACGACCGAAGTTTCCGAAGAACCTGTGTTAATCCAACAAGTAGAACGGAGGGAGACATGCTAAAACATCCAACCTTGGATAACGTCAGTATTCATCTCGTCGGTGCTGGGGGTACTGGCGGATTTACTTTTACAAACTTAGTCCGGTTGTTAGCCGGAACTGATACACCCATTCATGTGTACGACGGTGATATTGTTGAACCCAAAAACCTCAAACGCCAACAATTCGGACAAAACGATGTTGGAAAAAACAAAGCGGAAGCATTAATTCAAACGGCAAGTGCGACCATTTTAGATGCACCACCAATTGAAGCTCATCCGGAATATATTTCTGATAGCGATAGTTTCCTTGCTGACGTACTCATCAATTCAGATGATCGCACCCCACTTATCATTTCAGCCGTTGACAATGTGGCCACTCGAAAACTCATCAACGAGGTACTAAAAGACCTACCATCCTACGTGGCAATTGATTCAGGTAACAACAATCAAGGTGGTCAAGTAGTGTGGACCTCAAGTGAATTGGTAACGGATAAGAAAAATCCGTTTGATAACGGAATTCTGACACAATTGGCAAACATGTTTGAAGTGTATCCACACCTCAATAAAATTGAAGACAACAACCCCGGAATTGTCCGTTCCTGCGATGAAGTGGTTGAAAGTGAACCACAAGCGATGATGGCAAATTCACGCAACGGGGACATTATTGCAAATATTGTTATGTCATTGCTGAATGACAAAGAACTCGTTGGAAACGTGTATGAGAGCAATCTCGAGGACTTCACCACAAAAGTTCGCACAATTCCCGCATAAATGGTATAATTAAAGAAAGGACATACTCGTGAATCCATTTCAAGAATTTGTTCAAGCCATTCCTGAAACTCACAAGGAATCGAAAAAATGGTCATTGACATCACTCGGAATGTTCGATAACGGACAACCGATTGATTTCGATGAGTATTTGCCAATGTTTCGAGTGATTGCGAAATATTTTCGCGAATGGCAAAAAATGGCAAATTTGGAAGCTCAAGTGTTAATCGTCACAAATGATGATTATGAAAAACACTATACACAGTTTCCTATTTTGCCCTATGACGGAGATTTGAAGATTGTTATTCTACCACAATATAACACATCCGCAAATACCATCGTCGATGATACTTATTGGTATCAAACGGTAAAAGGCGTGCCTATTATGCGTATCCATTCTCATCACATCTTGGACGCCTATCAATCCAAAACAGATTACGAAGGATTGAACTCAGGTACGCTTGAAGTTGTTTTCGGTCATGTCAATACCGACATGATCGATGTCGCATATTGGTTAACTCAGTTTTCTGATCCTGCGGTGAAGGGGTCAGTATTTAAAACAAAATTTTCGCTATAATTGAAAGGAAAACCTATCATGGAAAAATATTTTAACTTTAACAACGAAGAATACATCTTGCCAATCGACCTTGCAGAAGACGGAACAGTGACAATGCAAGCAAATGGACAAGAAATCCGATTTACATCCGTAAAAGACTTGGCAGAAAACTATGCCATCGCACGAAATGTAGCCACAGAAAACCTCAAAAACTGGACATTGGTAGAAGATGGAGATACCTTCTCATTTGTACTACGTGCCGCCACAGCTGGGGTAGACTTTTTCCAAGATGAGGAAGATGAATATCCTGCTATTTATGCTATCCGATTCGAAAACCCGGATTATGACTACAATGAAGATGATGACACAAGCTATTACGACCTGACAAGCGACGAGCAACGTACAATCGAATTCATGTATCCAGGGCTCGACGAGGATGATTTGACTGAATTGCTTCGCGGTGACGAAGAACTCATCGAACGTGTACAAAACCTTGCCGCAAACTTTGCAGCCGCAGGAAACGGCAACTTTGAATTGGGTATCGGCCTTGCGGAATTAGTACGTGACATTAATGATGGTGAACTCCCAGACAACCTCACGGACGAAGCAAACCGTCAATTGCAAGTAGCTGCAATTGCACACCGTAATGAATTCCCTGTGATTGAATTGAATGTAACCACACGAATCGGCGAAGATGTTCGTCGTCCAGTGAATGAACCATTCCGTAATACAGAATTGGTTACAAAAGTAGCTGGTAAATACGTGGTCGTAACCCGATAATAAAAAAGCCCGAAAGGGCTTTTTTATTTTACTATTGTTGAAGACTGTTACTGTCTTCTTGTAGATTAAACAACTCATTGATAAGCGCAATATTTTCCTCATCCGAATAGGGAGTTTGAATAATTGGATTATCTGAACGGAATTGTTCAGCACCATGCGCAAACTCACGAGTTGAATCAACAACAAATGACCGACCAACGCCCTCAGAAGCTGTCGCTAAAAACTGTTGCTGAACAGGTGACAGTTGATTATAGGCTTCTTGAGTTGGGTTCATTGGGCCGTCATGGGTAGCAACAAATGTCGGCAAAGATGCATCATAGTCATCAAGAATAGGTGCAGGTTTTTCAACTCCGAAATAAGGAAGAGTTTCAAGCACTTCTTGAGAGGTGAGAACATCACCATTTCGTTGTTCAGTTGCTGATAATGCCGTTGCGACATCATCACACGTCGTACCCCAAGTCATGAACTCGGAGTCGATCAAGTCTTGATATGCCTGGTCAGGCAAAGCATCTAAGGCTTCGGCCGTGACATATTGGAATTGACCCTCAACACCATATAATTGGTTCATGACACCTTCTGCTAAATCCTCAGGGTCATTGACACCGTTCCATTCATCATAGGCACGGTCATCAATCCATTCCAACAAAAGAGGTGAATTGTTGATACGTTCAGCAACACGTTCAACAGCTTGGTCATGATTGAGCAAATGCTCGATAGTAGTCCAAGTCATAGAAACACCCCCTTACAATTGAATTCCAAGATCCATTGAGTTGATAATGTCATCAATATTGATGTCTTCATAAGCTTCTTGAGTTTCTTGAACGCTTGTTTGTGATGCTTCATAAGAGGTCATCACATCATCAATGATAGTTTGTTGGTCATCAACAGGCATTTGAGAGAATTCTTCTGTTTGGGTAATACCATATGCTTCTTGTAATTTTGCCATTTCAAACTGGAAGGCTTCTGCGCGACGAAAGAGTTCGTCCATACGAGAAAGGCGCGCCTCAGCTTGGGCATTATAATCAATCGCCATAATTATAGCTCCTTTATCTTACTTTCTGATTTCTACTAATAGTATATCATAAAGTTGAAAAAGTTGCATGAAAATGAAATCGAAATCGAAAGGATGGTGATAACAATTACATATCGAATTTTAACAACAGGATCCAAAGGGAACGCTGTTTTGATTGATAACATCCTGATCGACGCAGGATTAACGAAAAAAAAATTAGAAAAACTAACATCGTTTGATGATATCAAACATGTATTCATTTCCCATAAACACTCGGATCACTTTAACAAACCATTAGTCAGGGCCTTTATTGAAGCCGGAAAAGACGTATATCTACCAGAAGGTGTGCGTGAGAAATTGGACGAAGAAGGTAAACTTGACTGGCGTGACTATGAGAACGTCCACACTATTCCTGAAAACTGCGAATTTGATTGTGGCAAATACCATGTCACAGCACTGGCCCAAAAACATTGGGACATCATTAATTACGCGTATATTTTAACCAAAGGAGACGAACGGTATTTATACTCAACAGATTTAGACACCTTGGAACCATCCGACATCGGAAAGGGCTTATACGGGTTGGATAAATTTGATGTCATTTTTCTCGAAGGAAACTACGATGAAGAATGGCTCCGAGAATATATCGTGTCGGGTGTGAGTTTGTTGGATGATGGTTTCAATTTTGAAACCTTAACCTCTGATGAGTTGAATAAGTGGGTGCGCAAAAATTATCCACTCATTCCTCGTGATATGGCGGGCGGTCTATTTCGGGCCGTTCAAAATATGCGACACTTGTCAAAACAACAAGCACGCGCTTATGTGAAAGATCATCTGAAACCAGACGGTAAATATTATGAAATTCACCGTTCTAGTATGTTTTATGAGCGCCCAAGCGATTGGGAAGCTCCATTAGGCGAGGACTGGTAAGGTCCTCTAGAAAGGACCCCATGTCAAATTATCAAGTATCAGCTGAAACGTGGACAGCCATTGAAGCTGAAGTAAATCGACTATTACCATCTATTGAAAGCGATGCTGATTTAACGCCCGATGACGTAAAAGAAGTAAAACGACTTGTAGCCCTGGTTGAAAATTCCATGAAAGCATATAACAAGGAATTAACGGCTGCATATAAAAACTACAAAACATTGTTGAACAATAAATTAGCTGAGATTGGCTATCCAACCATCAATGCTTATATTGTTCGCAGACGAAATGAGCAACAGGCCCAAGTATCCGCACGACTAAATGAAAAAGTGAATACATTCACACAATTGGTTGACCGCGTATTACAAACAACTAATTTACTTAAAGAAGCAACATTCGCATCATTAATCGCACGACAAATGATGGCCTTGTTTCCCAAAGTGAATTCGGGAGCACAGGATAAAAACATTTCCGATTGGACACCTATTGAGTTAATTGTCACAGAATTAATTCATGAGGCAGATGCTGCAATGCATCCTATTTATACGACAATGCCATTAACAAGCAATGTCGCAAAAACTTTTGGGCAATATTTCACAACAGGTGATAAAACATTGCTACAACAATTACCAACAGATTTGCAAGCAGATCGTGAGTGGTTGTTGGAACGAAATATTGCACAACAATTAGAAACCGAAGATGACTTATTTGACATGATCAAAGGGGTCATCGAAGAACGAACACCAGAAACACTACAACAAGTACGTCAATTAATTTCCATTTGGGACCGACGTATGACGTTCAAATAAGAAAGGAACAAAAACATGGCAAACGTATTTAGCGCATCATTCGACGAACTATTGGCACAAGCAGGGGTACCTACATCAGCGGTATCACAAACAACTAATGAAGAGAAAACTCCTGAAGCGGTTACAGAAGCTACTGTCGAACCATCCGTAAAAGTACCAAGTTTCGATGACTTGTTGACACAGGCAGGAATTTCTGAAACCCCAGCTGAAGTCGAGGAAACTACGGAAAACACGAACGAAACTGAAAATTATCGTGTTGACACAGACATTTTCGGGGAAAATGATAAACCGGCTACTCCAGCACCAAACGCAGCAACTTCGTTTGATGATTTGTTAGCGCAAGCCGCAACCCAACCAAGCGCCGACACTGAAGCCAAGGTAGAAGCTGAAGCAAAAGCGAAGGCAGAAGCTGAAGCAAAAGCGAAGGCAGAAGCTGAAGCAAAAGCCAAGGCAGAAGCTGAAGCAAAAGCCAAGGCAGAATCTGAAGCTGAAGCCAAGGCAGAAGCTGAAGCAAAAGCGAAGGCAGAATCTGAAGCTGAAGCCAAGGCAGAAGCTGAAGCAAAAGCCAAGGCAGAAGCTGAAGCGAAAGCGAAGGCAGAAGCTGAAGCTAAAGCCAAGGCAGAAGCTGAAGAAAAAGCCAAGGCAGAAGCTGAAGCTAAAACAGCGAAAGCGAAGAAAGCAAAAGGTGCCAAAGAAACACCAAAAGAAACAGTAGAACATGCATTGTTGGATGAAGAAACTGTAAAAGAAATCAAATCAGAAATCCGTCAAGTTGTCCGTGATGCAGTCCGTGATAGTTTCAAGGAAGCAATCGCTGACCTTGCAAACGCATTCAAATAATCAAAAGGCCGAAAGGCCTTTTGGTTTATTTTAGAAAGGTGAAACGATTGACAAATTACGGAATTTTTGATACAAAAATGAAGAAGCTTAAAAAGGGCTATACATCGAACGAGCCAAATGAACTACAGGTTCTCATTGCCCCTTATGAACATTTAATGCTTGCGAGTATACCAATGTATGTCGCAGATTTGATGAAACATGAACCAGCGTCAGACTTAGAATCCAATGACAGAGTCACATACTGGAACGGGCCAAACATGTTCATAACACCTCTAGATGTGTCCAATAAGCGTTAATAAGAAGGAGGTATTGCCCAACATGCAATACAATGAAGAACAGCAGGCCTTGATCGATGCACCAATTGATGAAATCGTGATTGGAGCGTCGGCAGCGGGGTCTGGTAAATCGACTACCCTTGTCGGTCGTGCCAGAAAAATCCTCAAAAGCTATCCTTCAGGAAATGTGATGCTCATCTCATTCACTCGAAATGCAGCAGATGAATTACGTGATAAACTGTCTGAAACTTTGACCGATGATGAAATGAAACGGGCTATTACTGGTACCTATCACTCCATCATGAGTCGATTCATTCGTGCCAAAGCCATCGAAGTTGGCTTAAATCCAAACTTTTCAATTGTCGATGAGTCCTCAACCAAGGTACTTTATCGACGGCTACTCGAAAATGCCCACGAATATACCGAATTATTTCGTAAATGGATGTTAAAACCAACAGATTATAAAGATGGTAAATCGCTCGGTAAAACGGAATACGGTCGAATTGCTGGGACACTGAGTTCACTCGTGAATAACGCACACCCAACTAACCTTTTGACAGGTAAATTTGATAAGGATGTCTACTCACGTTTGCGGAATCAGGATTTTAACTTTGCTCGATTGAACAAAATTGAAGCACGTGAAGTAGTTGAAGCCCTCTATAACATTTTTAAGGAGTCCATCGAACACTCACGCGAAACAAACGTCATCACCTATGATATGATTTTGTTTGTGAGCTACTTGATGGCACAAAATGGTTTGCTCGACTCGTTCAAACAAACCATTATTCATACAATTGTTGACGAGTTTCAGGATTCAAATTATTTGCAAGACGCATGGGTTCAAGCGATTGCAGGGACACGACTGACCCTCATCGGGGACGTTGACCAATCCATTTATTCCTTCCGAGGTGGTCGACCAGAAATCATGGACGAATATACAAAAGTATATAAGGTATATAATTTGTCAACCAATTATCGAAGCTTACAAGAAATTTTGGACATTGGTAACCGCGTCATTGCCATCAACACCGAAGGGCAATCAAGTCGAAAACCGATGAAGGCCTATCGAACGTCCGAAGGTCTAAAAGCCATCAAATGGTATGAAACGGCAGATGACAGTCAGGAAGCGGAGCACGTCCTCAATACAATCAAAGCCCTGCATGAGCAAGGTGGAATTGCCTATGAAGACATGGCTATTCTCATTCGTTCACGCGCAGCATTACCCATCCTAAAACAAAAGTTATCCGCAGCACAACTCCCAATCAATGATACAACGAAATTCGCAGACTTTATGAAATCTGAAGTCATGGTTGACATGATGAACTTCTTGAAAATCATGACAAACCCTAAGGACATTTATGCCTTTATGGCAACCTTAGACCGACCAAAACGAGGAATTGGTGCTGTAGCACTCAAAAAACTTGAAGGAAATGCGGCAAAACACGAACAATCCTTGGTCGAATATATCTTGTCGGATAATATTGACGAATTGACCCCAGCCTTGAAGAAAAAAGTTCAGGCTTACAGTACCGTGTACAATGAACTTATTCAGCACAACAAGGATATGAACCTTCAACAAGCTGTCGAATTCTTATTGGAGCGCACGGGATATCTGACCTGGATCGATGGATTGAAGGATAAACAACGATATTTGGGTCACGTTGAAATGTTGCACCAAGTCGTAAATGAGTATATGACTAAGTACGAGGAAGAACAAGGTGATCAAGAATATACCTTGTTTGACATCGCAACCAACTTTACATTTGATATGGCGTCCAGCGTCAAAGAAGAACATCCCGAAGGGGTCACCATTGCAACCATTCATGGAGCCAAAGGTTTAGAATGGAAGGTTGTATTTGTTGTCGGTGTGGAAGACGGTGTATTTCCAATGCGCAATAACCCTGAAGAATTGCAAGATGAACGTCGCTTAATGTACGTGGCAACCACACGTGCAAAGGACATCCTGCTATACTACACGACAAATCGACGGGTAGCCGTACAACGGCCTGAATTAGAACCGTCTGAGTTGATGTTAGAAACGGGGTTATCACCAACATGCGTATGAATACAGCAACCAGTTTTATCATGACAATGGGCATAGGTCTGTTAGGCCTTGCTTTTTTTTACGAAAAACCACTTGCTTATACATTACACAGCATGCAACCCGTGGCGGTCATGAAAAAGCGAACCTTTCATGAAACTCCTGTCGTAAAAATTACGGCAAATTATGATGATGTTGTAGGTTTTGGTAGTGGTGTCTATATCGCACCGAACAAAATTTTAACAGCCGCTCATGTTGTGCATGATCAAGAGCGTCACAAAGACCCGGAAACCATAACAGTCGACGATGGGCATCTCCATATCGTATCGGTAAAAAATGTGACCCGTTATAAAAACAAATATGACGGAGGTGGTTATGATGATCTGGCCATTATTACTATGGATACGAAGCATGTCTATTATCCTCTTGCCAAAATGGTCCAAGCAACTCAGCTGACGGTTTTAGGATATCCATCGGTTGACGGAAAAATGAAACAAGGATATGAAACAACAGGAACCATTGTAACGGATGAACACAACCATTTGTGGGTGACGGACAATTATGTCGAATCAGGAGGTAGCGGTTCAGGGGTATTGAATGAGCACGGAGAAGTCGTCGGTATACAAGTATCTAAATTGTATCGAACCGACTTGCTCAAAAAACGAAAAGAATTTTCGGGAGCAGTCAAATTTACAGACGATGAATTAAAATGGATCAATGAGAACATACGGTAAATCCGAACGTTGGCCTCTTTATTATACCCGCTAAGTTTGTGAATTGGACGAATTTGGATTGAAATTTGGATTTTTTGAAAGCGTTCTCAAAACGCGGTACAAAGGGCTTTTGAATTGTTTGAACATCAAAGCATCGATTTCACAAAAAAATTTTTTCTGACCACTCATCAAAATTTTTCTAACTTTTTTTCAAAAAATTAAGAGTTAGAGGTAAAAGTCAGTCATACCAGCACTTGTAAGCGCTGACATTTAATCCAAATTCCAATCCAATTTTCTCCAAATGCCCCAAAAACGGCCGATTTATTCGAATTAAATCGTATTTTTCACCTATTTTGGGTCATTGTTCGGGACATCCCGAACGTTTTTCCAATCCAATCCTCAAAACCATTCACTTTCGAGCCAAACGTTCGGAAATAGCAGAACAAGATATAATAGCACAATAGTTACAAACTATGATATAATAATAGTAGAGACCCTAATTAGAAAGGAACATATCGTGATTACATTAGAAAACTTTGGTCACAAAAAATTGAACGGACTACAGCATAAAGGGATCGTTAAAATTGACGGAGTTGACCAATTCGTTAAATTAGACGAACTAAACCCAGCCATTTCAGGTGAATGGGAAAACAAGTTTGATTATAAGTACTCTTCTGTATCAGAAAGTATTGCCGCCTGTGTGACTCGCAATTTAGTCAGCACACACCGACATGCCGATTATACATTTGAAGTATTTGAACATAAAGGTCAACCAGTTAGTGGGACACGTTCAGACGTATTCCTAAAGGACAATGAAGTAGAGCGAGTTCTTTCTATCGGGAGTAACGGTGCTATTGAATCAAATGTCGCTATTAGTATCGAAGAATACGCTGAAACAGTAGTGGACAAACCGCAAAAGGAACGACTGGATACATTGGTTCGATTGTTATCGAACAATAAAGTACCCGAAAACACTGCCCGACAATTTTTATTGGAACAGGCGTCAGTTGACATTTTGTTAGGAAACATGGATCGATTAAATAATCCATCTAACTTTGTCGTCGCCTATGATGTCACAACGGATACTGCCACACCAGTTAACATGGACTACGGAAGATGCTTACAAATTCCAGACTGGTCAGACACGTTTGAGGCGAATTATGACACATCAAATGCTGAATATGTTGATGAGGATCGCCAAGATTTCGCTGATAACGTATTGCGGGCAAATGATGCTATCATCAATGGATACAACTTGGATACAAGCCTTGATGTCTTACGTGAATTCGGGGCGGAACCCTTGCGTGTGAATGTATCCGCAGCGATTGATGATATCGAACACCTACAAGAACAATTCCGTGGACTGCCGTTTGAGAAGTTTGCATACATGAAATGTGAAACAACAAAAGAAGTGTTAAAAATTGCACAAGAGAAGGGAATGGTAATTGACACCGCTACCGAACTAACAAACGATGACCTGAAAATTGAAACAGAAACGGAAGAGCGTATGACAATCAAATTTGATGAAAACAACATGACATTTCTTATTTCTGGTGAACCAATCATGAGCTTCACCATCAAAGATGAAAAAATGAGTCATGTCGAAGTGTATAATGAATTTGCTGCTGAAATCGTACTCCCTGAGGAAAAACGAAACTACTCAGGTCTTGAACGTCAGTTGCAACATTATATGGACACAAAAGATGACCTGCCTCATATGATTGAAACAATCAAGAAGGATGGATTCACAACGCCAATCCATTACAACTTAGATTTGGAAATCGAACAGGCAATGGCCCAATAGGAAGGAGGACATGAATGGAACAAGCACAATTCAACGCACTGAAAGAAAAAATCAAAGGTAATTTACGTGTATATGCCTCACAACACAAAGTGAAGCGAGTACCTGTATTTGAAAAACATCAAATTATTAAATTTACCAAAACACGACGATATCGACTCGATGTGCGAACACCAGACGGGGGATTACGTATTGACTGTAACTATACTGAACCAGGTATGCGAGTGAAGGAACTCGAGCCAAATGGGCATTACCGTATTGCAATCGCAGGTGATGTTTTTACATTTGAAAACGCAGAGTTGATGAAGCTATGGTTGATTCGTCGAGCTGATACAGCCTTGTATTGCAATGCTGATTTCGCAGCCGTACTGTACGAGGTCTTTGCTCGTGTTGAGAAAGGACACAGCTAATGGTCAAGAAACAGCTATTCTGGGATATTGAGTCCTATGATAACTTCTTCTGCGTTGGCTTATATGATGAAAACAATGAACTCGAAATGCACTACCTAGTGGAGCGTGCTGAAGATGCCTTAGCGGTTAAAAAAGCTTGCGAAGATTCAGGTCTGAAACACAAGTTGTTTAACATTGCCCACGATGCTTCACGGCTATTGTGGCATTTTAAACGACATATTCCAAGTATGGGCAGTGACTCATTATTGTCCCAGTTTCTAGGGACAAAAGAGGAAGCGGTAAAACCCAAAGAAGGCTGGTATTATTCATATAATGGTTTGTCCTATGATATTCAGATGATGAACTATTTTGAACGGACCGTCGTTGCGGGGCGTACGCAAACAACCCCAGCTAAACTGAGACAGTTTTCAGATAGTTTGATTGATAATACTGCACACCGGATTCCCACATTACCATATGAGCAATATGCCAATCAGGTCGATGGTGGATATTTGAATGAATCCATGGTTGACCGTGGTCGAATCATGATTGGTTTGAAGACCTTGGTTGGTATGTTGGGCGGATCGATCATTGAAAGCGAATCGAACAAATCGGGGCATTCAGATGATATCTATTCCGATACCTTATATAATATCAACGATATTACAGAATTTCGGGACGTGGTTTACAGAGGAACCAAACTTGAAATCACCGAAAAGATTCGTCGTGCCTTGTTGGAACGATACGGTGACCGTTTGGATCGAAATGGCGTAACCGTCAATTCATCATCAGCGAAGTTTGTAGAAAACATCATTGCACCAGATAAACCCATTGAGGATTATCCAACCTGTCACTTCATGTATCCAGCACCGCATATCGCTAAAGAGCGTGGTATTGAACAATTTGATATCCTTGAGTATGCTAAGGACTGGTATATCAAAAATGTATATCAAGTGGTTCTGAAGAACAACCCAAAAGCCGCCAAAGCTCATTTGGCCAAGTTCATGTCCATCTATAACTTCTATGACGCATTTAGAGGTAAAAACTGGAATACATCGACAAACCACTTTTTACAATATGGTATCGCCCCTCATGAAAAGTCTGAGCGTCGTGAGTTGCTGGATACTTTTGGTACCTACTTGCCGTTAATTGACGCGAATGGTGTCGATTCATATACGCACGTGAACTTCTCATCAGGGGGTATTCATGGTGCCGAAATCTTTATCGAGCAATTAATGCGAGACAGGGCAAAAATTAAGGAGCTAAAAGAAAAATACAAATACGTCTCACTCATTCCGAAAAAAGAAGTGAGCCAAAAGTTGTATAACTTGATTAAAATCCAATCACGCACAGTGGTTGAAGGTTATCCAGCTCATTTGATGCACGAAATCCCATACTTCTTCCATCAAACAGAAGAATGCGATGAAATCATCGACCCTGAAGAATTCACCCCCTTCTGTTACGATAAGAAATCAAAAAGCGAAAAGCTTTTAGAGCGTTATCGTTACACCTCAGCAGGCCAAAGTGTTCACCAAGACTTCGCCGGCTATTATCCCATGCTATTGATCAACATGGGAGTCTTCTATGACGGTCATGGTAAAGATATTTATCGTGAAATTTATGAACACCGCATTGCCATCAAATCAAAATTGAAAACCATCAAGTTCCAATCACGTGAATGGATTGAAACGAACATCATGCAAGAAGGTTATAAGTTGATTTTGAACTCAGCTTCCGGTGTACTCGATGGCGGATTTGACACGAAAGTGAGGGCTAATAATAAAGCGGTATCCATGCGGATTATCGGTCAGTTGATGACATGGATCATTGCGCAAGCATTGGCCATTCATGGTGCACGTGTACCTTCATCAAATACGGATGGTATTTATGTGTTTGACATCGATGAAGAATTGAACAAACAAATCGTAGACCGAGAACTTGAGAAGTTGTTAGTACAAATCGACCCAGAGCCATGTTTCTTGATTTCAAAAGATACAAACAACCGTGCTGAAATTGACCAAGAAAAAGGTGAAGTATTATCAGCGCGTGGCGGTACCTTGACATCACATGGTGGACCTGTGGTTGATAAACGATTGACTCACCCAGCATTAGTCGATGCCGTGTTGGTGAAATACCTTCAAAATGATGATATCGTAAATAAACCAATCGACAAAGACCTGATCCGCAAAGCCTTGAAGGAATATCGGGATGAAGTCGACTTGTTCACCTTTATCAAAATGACTGCGTGGGTAATGCGACCAACAAGTGGAAGTATCTTCATTGACTCGAATGATGAGGTACATCCGGGAACGATCCGTACATGGTTAACAAAAGAAGGTGTTCAGTTGAAACGATACGCAACAGCCAAACGCCAACCAAGTATGAACTATGACGAATTGATCGAGACATTGCCTGATAAGGCACCGGTTGGTGACCCAGTAGTCGTATCCCGACTTGGCCGATTAAATGTCCTAGATAAATTTGCGGATGCCATTAGCGTTGGGGAATACCGAGCCTTAAACGGTTACGGAAAACCGAATGATCAACGAGAAAAGGGATCCGTCTCCATTCTTGGAGAACAAAAAATATCAAATCTATCCCACACAGCCCATGTCCACATGGATAACACATCACTATTCAAGAAAACAGAAGAAGAACTTCAAGAAATTGAAGCACAACTGGACACGGAAGAATATGTGGATATGATTGCAAATTTTGCAAACGTGTGGCGTAACGAACTGCAACCATCATAAGGTTGCAGTTTTTGCTTGACAAACTAAAACCGGAGTGATATACTAGTGATATCAATAAACGATAACAATTTTTCAAAAAAAAGTTTAACTTTTTGAAAAAAAAATTAAATTTTACCTTGACAGTATCTATCATTAGTGATATAATGATGATACCAAAAGGTTGAGGTGTGTGACGAACATCTTGTAAAAATGAGTCGGACTAAGATTATCTACCTAATTTTAAAACACTAATTTAACAAACAAATAAAGAAAGGCAGTCAGACGCCGCGGGTAGAAGCAACACACGCTAAGTGTGGTCTGACGAGGACATCATATGTCAACAACATTTACTTATACTGCACCTGTATCAATCTTCCCAAGCACTAAAATTGATGGTACACCATCACGTCGTTTGGTATTGTCTGTCCAACCAAGTGAATTGGAAAGCGTACCAGCTGATTTGTTTGCCGTGAAGATCAGTCAGTCTAAAAACCCGCAAAAGAAAGGAACTCTACGTTTCAAATACTTCGCATTTAAAGCAAATGACACAGCACAATGGTCTGACCAAGCGTCTACAAACTTTAATGTTGGAACACCAGTAGAAGAAATTAAAGCTGCTGTTGTGGCTGCTATCGGAGCAAACCCAGAAGCAACAGTGCAATTCACAGTAAACATGCCAGGTAAATTCGCAAACATCGAAACATCAGATGGTCGTTATTCATTGTTTGACTTCAATGAAAACCCAGACGGAAACCTCGGCTACTATCTTAAAGGAGGTACGGTTGTAACAGTTACGTTCACTGAGTCTGAACACCAAGGTAATTTGTACTACCGTTTGAAACTTGAAGCACGTGACAAATCACCAGAAGAACTCTTTGTTCGCGGTGGACGTGGTAAAATCTTTGGACAAGAAGATGCTGTAGGTGAAACTGCAGGGGCATCTGTAGAACAAGCAGGCGAAGATACAGCCGCATCAATCTGGTAAGAGGTGATGTATGGCACGCCGTGTCCTCATCTTGACAAGGGATCTCGGAATTTCCGATATCCCTTTGTTGAGATATATGCAAAAAACACCCGAACAGACGGTTTATCGATTGACGAATGACCAAGAACGTTATGAATTCGTTGTCCAACTGACAAATGATATCGGAAATGCAAATGGGTTTAAAGACTACACCACCAATGGTATGACCGGGTTGACACCGTCAACTTATTATGCCAAATTGTGTAAAAATGACCCAGCGATCCCATCATTTTACATGGCTACTCTTTCTGAGGGTAAATTTACCAAAATTGAAAGAGTGACATCAAAAGGCTTGACGGATCTAACCCGAGGTCGAATGGAGGAATCACTAGATTGATTACATATATTGAAGAAAATATGAAACAGCTAACTCGAAAATTGAATAAAGGTGATATTAGTGGCTGTATGCGAATCATCAACGAATGTGAACTTGCACCTACGTTTCTTCAAACCATATGCACAGACTTACAAGAAGAATGTGTGGAAACGTTAGTCGATGCAGTGGCTTATCCAGATGAACAACAACAAACCGTTGAATATTTGACAACACAAATCGCCAGATATGAACAAAAGCTCCAAGAGGAACAGAAAAAATATCACAGATTTATGTTTCATGAACAGGACCATAGTATCTTTACTCGTAACGGGAGAGTGAAGGCTGGATATGAGCCAAGAATTATGCTGAAAAACTTACAGTATTTGGATATGAAAGCCACTATCGATTCCTATATGAGTGGATATCACCATGACCGTCATGAATTACACCAATGGCTGAGACAAGTCATTCAAAAATAGAAACACATGTTTCTATTTTTTTTGAGAAAGGAATCGAATGATTACAAAAGAATCAAATCCAAACGATACAATTGTGTATTCCAAAAACAACTGTGTCAAGTGTAAGCAAACAAAAATGCTACTAAACCGTGAAAACATTCCTTATATTGAAGTAAACATCGAAGAAAGCGGACAAATGGACGAATACATCGACATGTTAAAAAAAGGAAAAGACGTAAAGTTAGCAATGCCCGTGGTATACCCCAAGGTCGGAGAACCATGGTCGGATTTCAGACCTGATCGCATCAAGCAACTAGGAAAGGACCTAGCGCATGGAAGTTAAGTACTTATATGTGAGTCAGTATGATGGTGAACTAAATGTTACCACACCAATCACCTTTCGCGAAGGTGTCATGCAACTGATTGTTGATATGACCTTGGCAGCCGAAAAAGAACTGTTTGATGCAAACACTCTAGCAAGTTTTTCTGAAGATGATGAAATCACGTACGAAAAGATTTTGAGTAATGGGCAACTATCAGTATATAAACTTCTAAATCGAGAAGAAGCCAACGCAGTCTATCAAAAAGGAAAACATTGTTATAGCGGAAAAGTCATTAAATTGTAACGGAACTGTAACAATAGCGAGTAGTAAATTTGGTAGAAATGTGATATACTAATGGTATCAAAACGAAAGGAACGATCGAACGCGATCCATAGAGATATGACACAAACGTGGAAAAAACTCGTTGCCAGTGGTGTGTTACTCGCATCACTCCAAGGTAGCGTGTTGACAGTATTTGCGGATGAATCCGCGGCGCCTACCACTGAACAGGCGCCGAAAACAAAAGTTCAGAAATTATCGGAAGATGTAAATGCTTTGAAGGTCAATCAGGCGAGCATCCGACTTCAGTTAACTAATTTAAAAGGGAAAACTGACGCGAAAGCTCAGAAATTAAATATTCAAAGTCAATTAGACGCATGTGAGTTGAAGCTAAAAAATGCGGAAACCGAATTAAAAGCTGAACAGGACCGAGTTGCTGAAGAAGCCAGAAAAGCTGAAGAAGCCAAAAAGGCCGAAGAAGCTAAGAAAGCTGAAGAAGCCAAAAAAGCTGAAGCAGATCGTAAGAAAAACGAAGCCATTGCAACAGGGAAACCTGTAGTCAGTCATTATGTGCCAAACTACACACCGCATGCGAACTCATATCCATGGGGTCAGTGTACATGGGGTGCTAAGGTATTAGCACCGTGGGCTGGCGATTACTGGGGTAATGGTGGTCAGTGGGCCGCTAGCGCCGCAGCCGCAGGCTTCAAAACAGGTAATGCGCCAGTAGCTGGAGCACTCATTTCTTGGAACGACGGGGGTTATGGACATATTGCATTCGTAACAGACGTGCGTGAAGACGGAATGATTCAAGTGCTTGAAGCAAACTATGGTGGTAGTGCCTATGCTGCGAACCCTGCAGGAATCCAAAATTACCGTGGATGGTTTAACCCATCATCAGGTGGAAGCTACACCTACATTTATCCGAAGAATTAGGAAATAGATATCTATTTCCTAATTTTTTTTGCACTTTTTGTATACACAAAAAGTGCTATTAAATGGGGCAAAGCCCCAATCCCCTCTCTCATCACGAAATCAAACTAAACAGGCATTGCGTACGCAATGCTGTCAAATGGGGCACGGCCCCAAACCCCATACTCTTCACGAACTAGTAGAAAGGAATATACATGAACAACATAAACCAACAGTTACAAAAAATTATCACTCTAACACCCTATCATTTAGGAGAACTCATCGAAACTATAGAACAGGTTGAAACCGAATTACGTAGCGACGACGTACACAAAAATATGACACAGCACCAAGGCATTATCAAGCAACTAGAACAAATCAAAGCACAAGCAAATATTATTCGCAGAGCTCGTAGTAATTATGGAACAAATGATTTAGTTGCCGTAATGCGGTTGGAAATTGCCCAAAACCAATTGCAAAAGCTGTTGTGAAAAACCAAAGGAAGGCGAAACATGGACTATTATTACATCACCTACCACATTGATATCGAAGCTCTACATTACGAACGTTTACTCGAACTACTTAACAGCTGTCGATTGGATATCCTCACAAAATACAAACAATTAACCGATATTTATTATAGTATTGAAGATAATATGCTATTTCAACACTGCACCACTGTTGATAACCGTTCACTCACAAAACCCTTCCCGATGCTCCACTTAAACGATGATGGTTTCGGAAAGGCTATACTAGCAAACATCACTTATGAGTTACTTAACGATTGGGACGTCTTCCGTGACAATAGTCTATGCGCGATCGAAATCAAACAAGACATCACTCAAGAATTATGCGGTATGATTAACGCAATAGACACAAAATATGACAAACTCCTAAATACCGACGGACCAAAATGGCTATACGGTTTGTATACAGACCGCGACAAAACCATCGCAGAATGCCATCAACTCTTTAACGACGGTTACGATAGCGAAATTACAATCACATCGCCGAACAAACCGTTCATTCAGTATTAAATTTATAGAAAGAGAAAACTATGACAACAAACAAAGAATTAAACGTAGCTCGCGTATTAAAACAACTCGTCTACATCCTTGAAGAAAACGATTTCGTACTTTATTACGATAAACGGTTTGAATCACTTAAACCACAGATGGATGATAAACATGATTATCTTTATAACGAACATTTAAATGATAAATACCATCCAATAACCTATTTAAAATTTCGGGATAGTGAATCATCAACGGACTACAATTTAGATTACCGTGATACATTCACACACACGCTCCATTATTCAAAATATTCCTATCCGATGCCTCAAAATCCAAGAAGCTTAAATATGGAAACCTATTTGGATCCGTATCATGAATATGATGAAAACGAGGCAAAAGAATTGGCTGAAGAAATCTTCAATGAGTTGGTATCGAAAAACAACCAAGACTTCGAGCCGACTGGTGATGCAAATCTTGCACCAAATGACACACGTCAGACAAAATACCGTGAATTTATCACACTCACAAAAGAACCACCTACACGAGAAATTCTTGCAAATCGAATTCACGAACAACTTGAACCGCACTATGGGCCAGTCTTCTTGGATGAACCGTTCTATCCAAGTGTCAAGCCCTTAGACGAAACCAAATGCACGATTTCAATCACACCAGACTTACGCATTAAAGTGACCGTGACATCTGAAGCATATCCGCGCAAAGAACATGTCGTGAGATGTGGCGTCCATATTCAATATTGTGAATATGATGAACACGCACAAGAGCTTGTTGAATATGTAGGTGTAAAATACTCAACAGATAAAACCATCGAGAGCCCGCTCGTGCTACACGTTACGATTCAAGAATTACTCGAACGAATCGAAACAGTAAAAAACTAGAAAGGAAACTCGAATGACACTATTTGAAATTTACTACCATGACCCTTGGCGTACTCGATCAACCTATGCGCGCCAACATATCACAACAAGTGAAGAAGATGCAACACAATGGTTGCTTGAACATCTCGACGAATGGTACGGAGATGATGACCAAGAAATCGATGACGTTATTGATCAAGGACTCGAACAAACCTTCAATTATATGACTATTGAAATGATTATCGTAAACGATGACGGAACAGTTGATTGGGGGTAAAGTAATGTATCACATCGTTGTAAACACAGGAAAAATCCCTGAACAGGAACTAAAAAAGTCCGTTGTTGTTCCACTTGATGGGTTGACCGAAGAACGTAATATTGCAAGCACAACACACGAAGTGCTTGCAAACGCAGAACCTGATTCAACTCTATACATCGCAACCAACAATACCGTTGTGCTATACACCATTCAAGCGTATGCGGTAAAGCTCAGCGATTATTGTACTGTGGAATACCGGAATTACAAGGGAACAAACTACAACACAATCCGTCAAGATGAACGTGGTAACTTGATTGGTGATACTGACGGCTTTTTCGATACCATTGAGAAATTGCTAATCGAAATTCTAGGACTTGACTAAATCGAAAGGAAACTATGACAAAAATCATTCTAGCTTTTCCTTGCATGGGAAAGACATACTATGCACAAAACCATCCCGAAAAAGCTCTCGATTTAGAGAGCTCTGATTATTTATTCGATAAAACCGGTTACGAACATCTATCGTCTGAAGAATTCAAAGGAATTCCAAATCGAAAACCGAAAGAGAACGGTGTCGCCGACTACTTGAAAGCAATTGACGAAGCCGTGAAATCCAATAAATATGAGTATGTGTTCACTGCGCAAAACCCAGATATCGTGCACGGTACCATCGCACTTGGCTACGATGTTCATTATTTAAAACCGCTTCCAACTGAACAGTCCGAAGTCATTTTCAAACAACGTGCAAAAGAACGTGGAAACAATGACACTTGGATCGAAAACGTTGTCAAATTCTTAAAACCATCACCACTATCCATCTTCAACGAAGATGAACTAAAGCATGTCTATGTACATTTAGTGCCATCTGAATGTTACGTGACCGACATACTAGAGAAAGGAATTTTATGATTACACAAACAGAACTCGAAGAACTGATTCATAAACATGGTCTAGCACCATACGTTTACATTAAAAATGAAAAAGAACAGTTCAAAATTAAATTGATGAGTCATGCCAACTATATCACCTGGCGTGAAAACCCACATCAAACAGCACTTTTGACCATCGCAAAAGACACCAACCATAAAAATATTGTTAAGAAACTCAACCACGCAAAACGCATGATTGACCAAGAACGATTGCGTATCTATGATGGTTTAGCGGATTTGTATGACATCATTCTCGAAAAACGCCAACTTAAAAAGCGCTATGAAAAGTTACTAACAGTACTCGAACAAGTGCGTGATGACGAACAAACAAACCCATGGTTCCTAGTGTTTGCACAAAATCAAATTTATAGTTTAATTAACGGGTTGGGGATCACACTTGGAGAAGGATATATCCTAAAAGGTATTTCATGTACGCGTTACCATAGTAGTGTATCGCATCATACATCATCTGACCCTATGTGGGATCCACTCTTAACAGAGCAACAACGCATTTTCCACAAAGTTTCTGTCGACAAAACCAAACTAACCAAATTCATTCAGTTTGTGAAAAACGAAATCGCAGAAATTGAGCAATACACAAAATAGAAAGGAAAACTTATAGGAAATATTATTGCATCACAATCAAATCCACATGCTGAACATTTGTATTTCGGGGCTGTTGGTTTATGCGCTCTTGCATTACTTTTAGCGTGGGGAACATATGCACTCATTAAAAACGGAATGAAAAATGGTTTCCTCCGTGACGATATATATCTAAGTATCTTCACAATAATTGTCATGATTGCATGTATCGGTGGCGCTAATGTATTACTTAAACATTCGCAAACACAGCAAAACGAATACAATATCGTCAAACAGGCAACTCGCAACGTACCATATTATGACATCAAAAAAAGATGGTGCTTTGATTGTTGCTACTAAGGAAGACGATGCACCCACGTGGTTAGCCGATAAAGTTGAAACTAAAATTATCAGTGAAGATAAAACGTCATATCAAGTTCAGTTCAAAGACCAATACGCCCGCGTCAACAAAAAAGACCTAAAATAGAAAGGAAATTATATGCTAGAATTTATCGCATTAAATGTATACACCATTGCTACAATAGCAGGTGTTCTTGCAATTATTGGCGGCCTATTTATCATCGGAGCTACGATACCATCCAGTGATGAAGACACATGTATCGCCATCGGCGCGTGTATGATACTTGTAAATATAGCCGTTTTAGGAATACTTGGTATAAATACCAAAGGAAGTTATCCAGTGTCACATGCACAATGGAAAACCATTTACACAAATGACTTGAACGCAGATGTGAAAATTGCCTATAAAGATTTTACTGACAAACACAGTATCAGCACCAACCAAAAACAAAATATCAAAGGCTTCCAATCCGCATCAGATAAAAGCGATAGCGTAATGAATATCAAATTAACAGCAATAAAAGGTGAAAACTCAATCACTAAGAATGTCTTGCTAGAAAAAGATAATGTGAACGCTAAAGATATCGACCCAAATAACGCTCGAATTGCAAAAATCGAATACCGCCCAATCGAAGGGACTACACCTAAGGTCTTCGGAGTCAAAAGTAGACCTAGCAAATCAGATGAAGAAGGCGAAATTCGCATTACTTTCAAATCAAATAATGATAAGCAACTTGAAGCGTTATTCAAAAACTAGAAAGGAAACCGAAAATGGCATCAATCACAGAAAAGATAAACCAATTAGAAGCACCCGACGGAGAAATTGGACAACATCGCAAAACACTCATTAAAATGGAAACCGCGATCGAAGAAATCATCCGCCCGATGAAAACATACTTACTACTAATGTATGCTTGGCGACAACGAATCCACGCGAAAAAAGACATTGGTGATCATTGCGGAATATTGCGACCAAGTCGAACTTGTAGTACACACATTGAAGAGACTGTGCATGAATTCATTATTCTTCATGAAGGGCATGATGTGGCATACTTCTATTTCCATTATGATTTAAAAAATGATACGGTTTATGTAACATCTGGAACCGTTGCAACACAAGCAATTTCAACTGAAGACATCATCAAGGTGCTAAAAGCCACAATCGGTATCGATGATTAGAAAGGAAAATCTAAATGCACTTCAAAAAAGTAGTTTTCGCTTTAACAGCAATCACAGCGGTAATTGTTCTCGCAGGTTGTGAAGAAGAAGCATCTAAAACAACCCACGCGGTGAACATCAACTCAACAGAGAAGACTGTTCAAGAAAGCCCGAAAAAAGGTATTGACCGCGACCACACGATTACCGTAAACGGTCAAGAAATCGAGCTCGAAACTAGTTATAAGGTCGATGAACGAAACCTCAATGACTACGTTTTCACAACACCGTCTATTGCTGACTTGGGTGTAAAACTCAAAACAGATGCACCTCAAAACTATAACATCCGTGTCACCAACCTTTATGCTGACGTTTCCGTATCATCTAAATATTCACGATTTAATGGATTGCGTCAGGACAGTATCAACTTAAATTTGACTCAAGCCCCAAATGGTGGCTATGATATTTCAACGACAGATGATTATACACAACCATTCCAAATCGAATCAGTCAATCAAAACGAATCATTTATTCACGGTTGGAATGGATACATTAGTGAACAATATAGCTATTTAACAGAACGTGACATCAAGAAACATAGTAACGGCGCTGTTTTGCGCACTGTTTGGACGCTTTCAGTTGAAGACACACAAGCGCACAAAACCTATAGTAAAACAGTTTCTGACACAATTTTCATGCCGTCACATAACGAAGATTAGAAAGGAAATTTCATGTTAGAACAATTATTAAATGGCGATGACTATAACGTTAGCACACTTATGTTATTTGGCGCAATTGCAATATTGACGTTAATGGTCTCTATGGCAATTGGATTCGGTCTTAGCGCATTATTTGCCGATAAAGATATCTTTCTTGGGATTGCAACCTTTGCCGTAGCAATCATCGGAGTTGCTGGTATATATGTGTCGGCACATCAACTCAAAAAACAAATTAACGAAATCAAAATTATTCAAAAAGGCCATGTCGAAGATTATTACACCCTCACAAAAGATGGAAAAGCCATCAAGTTCACACTCAAAGATGATAAATCAGAATGGTTACAAAAACAAGCTGAAGCAAAAATCATCGACGAAGACAATAAAACTTATCAAATTCAATACAAAGATACGATTGACCGAGTGCCAAAATCCGCGGTCAAATAGAAAGGAAACCACCTATGGGAAACTTTAATAAGTGGAATCGTGACGAAAACCATGAGAGCGACCAACTAACTGTCGTTCTTTTCGTCTCACGAAACAAAGACAACAAAACTGTGCCAAACTTCACGGAGCGCAGAAACGCTTTCACAACAACCAAAGAATTAGAACAACTCCGCCATCAATTCCAAGCCTTTGTTGCTCAGGGCGAGTTTGGTGAAATGTGCCGAATGTACGTTTCAGTCAACCCTCGTAGTAACACCAAAACGTTCAAAGCCCTACAACACAAGTTACTCGACCATGAATTCAACTTATCGAGCCTTCCACAACGAGTTGCCGCTATCGCAGCTCTCAAAGAAAATGCTTACGACTCAAAGCATCTCAAATGGCTATTCGACTTCGACCCTGTCGAAGGAAAAGATACGGAAGAACTCTTGCAAGAATTCCTCGCTGACGTTCAGTACTACCACGAAAACACTCAAACCAAAAATGGTGCAAAACGTCCAACGATGAACGTTGAAGTGCACAAAACACCAAATGGTTACGGTGTTGTCGTTGACCAACGATTTGATACGCGTGAGCTCTTGGCTAAATGGACCAACGTTGAATTAAAACGTGACGACCTGGTTTGTGTGGAATGGGCTAAAAACCATTATCTGACGGTTGATTTGAACAATACGCACCCAAACACCTACCCATTTGAACCAGGGGACGAATGATGTTTTAACCTCACTAGGTGTTTTAACATTCATAGAAAGGAAAACAAATGACAGAACCGAATTACCAAAAACCGCCCTTGCGTGAAGAAATTGAAAACTTTTTCAAACAGCTTAAAGGCGTTATAATTGCAATTATTTGCATTGCAACGTTTATAGCTGTTTTCTTTGGACTTTGTAAGTTCAGTGAAACTGATATGGCAAACCAAATCCAACACTATATTAGTGAGCACGTTCCGGCGTTCATGCTAACAGTACTCATTGCATTTCTATCATACACTATTTTATATTCAGCATTATATCGCAAACACCTTATTTATAAACGCTATCGCCTTGGGTATTTTTCGCAAATGATGTGGTATTTTATTGGCTTTTTCACGTTACAATTGCTAAATATCCCAGTAGCTCTCTATCTAGATGGTTTAATTTCGATTATCATCGTAGAAATAGTTGCACTCGGATTTACAACATTAGCTCTATCTGACTATAAAAAAGAACACCCACCGCTTGCTCGACCACTGACAAAAGAAGAAAACACGCTTCGTAAGCACATTATCGACGCACTACTGAATAGCTATCGAATGAATAGCTATCAAATTGGAACAGGCGTTATAGAAACGGATGCTAAAGCTTTCGCCCGGGCGTGTTATCTAATGGACTTTTATCCCGAATTCTTCAATACATTAACAGCAACCAATATACAACAGTCAACGCCATTGATGTTTTACAGCGACACACTTGAAAACCCACAAAACACACCATTCATTGACATTGAAGATCCTCGCTACAAAACATATCGTGAACGTGCGCGCCATCAAATGACACGAGATCTAAATCCTGAATCACCATTTAAACTAAACAAAGAAAGTTTCTTTGAATAGAAAGGAAAAACAATGATCGTATCGCTTTTTATCCAAATCACCGTATTTATTTGGTATGTGGGTTTGACAGCATTACTTCTATTACTCAGCTATATTTGGATCAAAAAACTATTATTGGATCCAATTCAATATCTAATTGAAACCTCACCAAAAAACCAGAAAGGAAACCTTATGAAACCAGGACACTTAGATAACCATATCTTCAACCTAGACGCCATCGTCATGATCGAACCTTATGACGACGGAGGTCTTGTGCATTGCACCGACAATCACGCATATCGAATTTCTGAAGCTGAATATCAAGAACTACGTAAACTACTAGGAAAGGAATAACCATGGCTAATCCAACAACCGCATCCGGCACAGTCTCCATCTATGCCGAAACCAATATCAACGCCGCATATTTACTCTATCTGCAACACTTAGCAAATACGCCTCTTCTCATTCGAGACATCAACAATGCCATTATCAACCAACCCGAACCACTTGACAAACTAAACGCCATCCTCGAAGAATTCGATGACTATTATGACTACGAATCGCACTTCGACGGTACAGGTAACGGTTCATTCGGACACGTAGTCGTAAACTTCTTCGACGACATCTTCAATCACGATTACGGAACAGCGCTTAATGCTATCCGTGACAACTTAAAACAGTACAACTTCGAAGCAACCTTCGACTACACCGACGAAGACTATTCAACCGACTATTTGTCGCATGAAACCATCAAACTCATGTGGAAAGACCAACATACCGAAATCATCGAAACCACTCAAATGGACGATGAATGCACTGTTGAACGGCTCTTCGAACTAAACCTGTACAGCGTCGGCGACATCTACTCAGCCGATTGGCTCATCAATCACTATGATGAATGGTGTAACAGTTTCACGGGTATGGACAATTATCGCGAACATAAGCGTGAAATGATTGACCTACTGAAAACCCATCCACAACCACTACGTATTTATTCACAATTCGAAGAAATGATGAGCGAAATCCCCGGCGGACTTGAGCTTGTCAACCGCTTAGACAACTAGAAAGGAAACTTTATGTCCTTATACAGCTACTTAAACCGCGAATCCATTGTTATAAATAAACTAATTGTTTTTACGCAAGCGCCTAAATTTGCAACGTTAATGGAACTGTTGATGAAATCAGACGTTATTACCAAAAATGAACGATTGAGATTTACAAGCCCAAACGGTGCAACTGAAATTGAAATTTATAATTCAAAAATCACTATTAACATTGATCCGCGCGAACAACTAGACCCATCCGTAGAAATTGTAGGATATCCTTACAAACTGATGCCAATCACTGAAATTGAAATCGACTTAAACGATAAAACATATACACTCACAAACATCGACGAACGTTTCCATGCTGTCATTGATAGAACAATTGACGATTTGAACTACATTCTCTACCAAGGACTCGACTAGAAAGGAACCCCACATGTACAAATACCATTCAGTACAAGAACTCGCACAATTACTCGAACAACATTGGCAGAACACAGATGAATTCCAATTAGAATGGGAATTGGACGGTGAAAACGACCAACTTATCCATTTCAAAATCATAGCACATGGTGAAATCGTACGTGAAACAACCTGTGACATCTATACTATTGAAATCAAAACTTATGATTTGGAACCTGACGTTCAAAAATGGTTCCGCGATCCATGGTACGATGACTATACACGCGCTAATATAGCATTACCATCTGAAAACGGACGCGATATCGAACTCGGTGATAAAGTCATGGTTTCAGATCCATGTTACGACCTCGATATATGGTGTCAAGGTGTGCTTGAAAATGTAAAACCGGGGACTTGGCACACCAAAGCTGAAAATCTAAATGTTAACTGTTGGGGTAATCGTTGCTCCGCACTCATTGCTTGGCATGAAGATGTTGAAGAGCCAAACGATTTCGAAGAAACAGATATCTGCGTAGGTGTTGATTCAGGTCAAGCCGGTATCTATGACTATAACCATTTCGCTCACATCAAAGATGATGAAAAAAGCGATGAACGTTGGTACGATAGCATCCAAACATTCGCCTATAAACGCCAACCTGTAACGCCTGTTGGGCGATACCTCATTGACAAAATCAAACCACTACATCAAAAACGAATCACTCTAGAAAAAGAACTAGACGGACTTGATAGTAAACTAGGAAACCGAGTGTATCAAGAACTATTCCATCAAGAAATGGAACTCAAACGAGAAGGCTTCCAATACGGTATTTACGACGAGTCCCTAGACGATTACAAGGTATCGACACCCGTCAACTGCATCTGGACCGACAAACACTCAGTCGTCACGTCATCGGGACTCGGCGACGGTTCGTACGACTGTTACGTGGCAAAAAATGAAGCCGGTCAAATCATCGGCGTCAAAATCGATTACTACCTCGAAGATAATGAAGAAGATTTGTAAAAGAAACGCTAGAAAGGAAACTATATGCGAAACAACTTTGACGACCTCGTGCGCGAACGCTGTAAAGATCTTATTTTGGCGGGACATCTGACACGAGTCATCGCCGCACAACAATTCATGGGGCACACCGATCAACAATTCGGTGAGTTTCTAGCCCCTCTCATTCAAAAAGAAACCGTTACAGAAGAACCGCAAGAAGTTACGAGCGAGAACATACCGCAAGAAACATCTGTACCGAACATCCGTACAGGTACCGTGCATCTAAAACCCGGCTATTATGCCGTCTGTGATGACACAGGTGCTGAAATCTTCACAGGAAATATTGGAGAATATCGTGCACTAGACCTTCATCACGGACAATTAGTCGAATTCCGTAATGACTCACACGAAATCATTAACCAAAATCTCGGTGACGATCCAACAGCACCGCTACTTCACTACATCAAACACGGCATTGTAGAACTTGAACCTGACTCGCAAGAACTCTATATCACAAAAGATATCAACGGACAAACCATTAAGGAACTCGGTTGCGCTTTCGATATCTTCTACTTGCGTCAAATGGCGGATCGATTCAACATCCATGCCGGAGATACTGTAGATTTATACCTAAAAGAAGACGGATACCCATACATCAACTGGGTCTATCGCGGATATGATAGCGAAACCACTGTACAAAACACCAGTACAGTCAAAAAACGTACAAAAACAGAGCGAGAATCTCGCTCTTCGATTGACTATGACTTGACTGGTAAGAAAGTTGCTATTTACGGAATCCCGCCACGCATGATTCAAGAAATTGAAAACACCCTCATCAAAGAAAAGGGTGCCGATTCCGTTGAAGTACAACAATTAGGAACCTACTCCGCCGGATACAAAGTCGGAAAAGCAAAAATGCTCGACAATACCGATCTTGTTATTATCGCAAAAACAGGTATTAGTCACAGCATGTCATATGATATTGTGAATGTATGCAAAGAAAACAACATACCATTCGCTTACGCAAATCAACCAAGTTTGAAACGCATCGAAATGGCTATTTACCGTGCGCTTAACGGATATCCGAGCGATGAAATCAGCGCAGGCGACTTGCAATATCCAGAAATTGAGGAAAAATGAAACACTTATTCAAAGGACTGCTTCTCTTTCTAAGCCTGATTTCTCTCACTGCATGCACGACACCAATCAAAGAAGGGCATATCGTCGACAAACACATGACCGAAGAACACAAGGAAACGAATGCCTATATGATGGGTGACGGTATGCCTATATACTCTGAAGACAAAAAACCTGCCGAATATTATTTTGATGTATACGGTGAAGACGAAAATGGCAACGGACATACAGTCACAATTCGAGTGGATGAAGAAACCTATAACGCTCAGAAGATTGGTGACTGGTACCCAATCTAACAAAAAAAAGGAAACAATCTATGTATTATGGAATTTTAGACCAAGACCTGAACCAACTACGGATGGGATTCGCAAGTGTGGATCCTTCCAAGTTGGCTAATGACATCGCCTTTCATATACTGGAAGTGACAGACGATTCAGATATTTTAGCGTATCACAAGCAATATCCAAACGATTACAATACTATTTTGACTATGCACGGCTTTGAGATCGTTCCAATTTCAGAAGACATTTATCAAACAATGTTGGACGAAAACATCGAAACAGCCGTCGTATCGACTGAAGCCAAATATCTTTGGCCCGAAAAATATAGATAGGAAAAACAAATATGCATCTCCCACAAATAGAATATGACGTTTTAAACGAAATCATGTTGATGAAACTCCAAGACGAATGTGAGTTATTTACGCTAAATAAACCACTCTTTGGTGGTCAAATTGACATCCTCAACTTTGCTTTCTTGAAAGATGTTATCGAATTGCATTTCGATAAAAGCGAGGTTTCGGGAAAAACATACGTCACCGTCCGTATGCCTGATTTTGAAGCAACAGCCCACAAGCTATACGAAAACCTCAACCTTTTCCTTAATTGCATCAAAGTCGATGATAAACGCGTGATTGAGATTATTCCCAAACAAGCAAATTTGATATATACACCACGACAAATCTTAAAAGCAACATATCATGAACAAAACGGGATTAACACCCATGAATTTGACCTTTATAGCTTCAAAAACGGGAATTATCTACCAGGGTATCCATGTGGGACATCCTTCATTCATCGTGACGGCTATCAACTATTATTAACAGACTTCACGGATGTTGAAAAAACAATTCGATATAAACGACGTTTTTTCTTGTCATTCGCATATCGCGGAGCCATTAACGTTACCGTCCCTAATGATTTAACATGCGATAACGAGCTATACCGAGAATGGTTGAAAAACTTTAAAGAACTACTGAAAGCCATTTATACACATCTACACGATACCTACAACGGTAAAATCATCGTTATAGATAATCTTCAAGAACTTATTATTAGGGGGATTAACCAATATGACCATTTCTAGCATTACCATCAACCTTAAAGACAGACAACCCATTGAAATCAATAAAGTAACGGATTTACGACGCCTCACTTTGGATTTTGACGAAGATGCTGAGTACGTCATCACAACTGTCGAAATTGACTATAACAACGAAAACGTCACGATTTCAGCAACACCAACAGAACGTGATGAAGATGAACTAGAAGAACTCATCGAAACGCTCTATGAATTGTTCGACTATGACCTAGCTGAACTCTACGAACAACTTCCAAGTGTCGCTCAAGAGAACTTGAGTGTGTCTGAATGGATGCCTCATGACGAAGAGTTTTACAACTTGTACTTCTCTGAAGAACCAGCCCGTGCCGTTCGCGCTGCTATTTTCGGAAAAGTTCATTGGATGGATGACTATGTGCGTTTCAACGGGTATGGAAACCTGGAAACCGCATCACAAATTCCGTATGATGATGAAGCCGATACCATCATTCGTGAATGGATTTACGACAAGACAGATATCTAACAAGACATTCTTTACGAAATATTTAGAAAGGAACCCTAAATGAACAACATTTTAGATTACGTAAAACCACTTGTAGACACAATTTATAAACGTGAACCTGATTACGACAACGATATTGTCGTACAACCTAATGAGATCCTCATCAAGGAAACTGGACGATTTTCACGCGTCTATGTGATTACACTGACTGAAAACGGTCTTTTTAATATCGTCATTAACTTCGATGATAGCATCATGGAATTCGAACGCGAAACCATCGCACAAGTAGTCGATTTCGTTTTGGAATAGGTGAATCGTATGGATTGTACACAAGAGAATGACCTAATGCCATTACTGATTGAACTCGGAATTCTACCCTGCTTGGGCCTTATGCTATTACTGTTCGGTCTATTTTTCATTTTTCTTAAATACTTATCACATGCCAAACTCGAACAATATTCGAACGATGAGGTGATTGCTGCTTTAGTCGCACTATTATTAAGTAATGTAGTCCTTATTGTCGCCTCAGCCTTCCTCGTGGGCGCCATTTTGAACAACTTACTTATCAGCATGCTAAACGGGCAACCAATTCACTGGTTCTAGAGAGGAATCCAAATGCAAACTATATTAGACTTCACACAAGAAATCGTGGACGAAATCCGTCGATATGAGGACGAATTCACCCTTACATTCACACCTGACGCAATTCGAATTATTAAATATTACGAAGATGAAGATTGGACAGTTGTTGACAACTTTACATTCGTAGACGGTTCCTTCAAAGCTTGGACGGACTACGAAGACCAAATCAAGGAAGGTCAATTCGATACCGTTAAAGAAGCTGTCGATTTCATTTTCAAATAGAAAGGAACTCAAATGCGAACCATCTTAGATTACACAAAAGAAATCGTGGACGAAATCTATAAATATGACGAACACTGTGCCTACACAATTGTAATCGAGCCTAATGCAGTCAGACTGATGGAAAAGGACTTGTACGTCCCATTCGCTATTATGTTGTCAAAAAATGGATTCCTCGTCGCAAACTTCCACGAATTCGGCATTACCGACACAACATTCGAAACCATCAAAGAAGCTGTTGATTACATTTTCAGTTAGAAAGGAAAATTATGCTAACAACAATTGCAATTGACCCACAGAACTTCGATTACGATGCCTTCGCCATCTACATCGAAAACAACCTTGAATATATTTCAAACGCTTATCAGAAAGAAACCGGTTACAACATCACAGACATGAGCATCACAACCGGCAACAGTTTCGTAATCGTAAACTATGAGCGTGAACATGCTAGAGAAAACCGTCCAAAAGACCACTGCTTTAAATTCATTTCGACACAGTTGAACTTTGACGGCATCTATTCGACAGACATTCCCGGCATCAAATGGCCAGAATTGCTCGACAACGACATTCTCACACTCGATGACGTTCAATATGTTCTCACCCATATCGATTACGACAGTCGCGATATTGTCGTCCTAGAAGGCGTCTACGATACACAAGAAGACGCTGAAAAACAAGCCTTCGACAACTCACGACTCAGCATCGTCCCACGTAATAAACCTTGTGACGTCGGACTTAACTAGAAAGGAACACCAATATGTACAATGTATACAACGAAAACGGCGAACTCGTCGGACAAAACCTCACAGAAGATCAATTGATCGACCTCGCAAACGAAGAATTTGCAGAAACAGACAATATGGAAGACGCTATCGAAAACGATTTGCTTTTCTACGACAATGTCTATGACGCAGAAGAAAGTTTGAACGCTTTTGGATTCAAAGTTGAAGAACTATAAAATTTGACAAATCTCGCTAAAAGTGATATTCTTATTAAGTGAGACGTCCTTAAGGACACAACGCGATGGAGGCATTGCGTTAAACGAAAGACCGGCTTGACGCTGGTTTTTTGTTAATATTTGACAACCACCACCAAAATGCTACACTATTAACGATAGGACGGCACACCTCTCCTAGATGTGAAAAAGCCGACAGTAGCAAACCTCACCTACGTGAGGTTTTTTAAATGGGCTTCGCCCAATCCCATTTCCCTCACGAAATTCTAAAAATGCCACGAGCCATGCTCGTGGTCGTTTTTTTATGCGAAATTTTTTTAAAGGAAAACTATCATGAATAAATTAGAAACATCACTTTCACAAAACGACCTAAACTGTCTGTTTAGCACAAAAGTAGAAAAAGCAAGTAACAATTATTTTTACATTATCACAAACACGCACAAAATTTACATTAAAAACCCAAAAATCACTTGGGAGAAACCATACACAGAGCCCACCGGAGCGACAATCGAATACGTAGATACAACAGAAACCTTTATTGGAGCGACGTCACTAACCCGTACAGAACTTTTCTTCAACGGCGTTGCCTCAATCGAAAACTATCCAGATTTGGCTCTATTCGACAGTGTTATTTTAGATTCACCGATCATCAAGCCAATCGAACTACTCAAAAACAAGCACTTCAGTTACAACCTCGATTATTACTTGTGGGATTTCGGAACAGGCGAAGATATCGATCTCTACGATGATACAAAATCATTGTCTGAAAAAGAATGGAATCGCATGTTCGAGCAAGGTGTACCAACTATCAATACAAAAAACCCAATCGTATTCACAGCGGATATTGAAGCCGTTCCACTTCCTGTAAAAGAAATGATTGAATTTGTCATTCCGGGAACTGAACGCAAGCTAGTTATTGATGTTGACTCAACTCGTAAAAACTGTCTCGTTGATATTTTCGTTTCATCTCTCGATGAAACCGTAGAAGACGCACTCGTTCATATTGACAACTTCGATAACAAAGACCAATTATTAACAGCCGTCTATCTAGAAGATGATGATCCTGTCGACATTTTTCGAAAAGACATTTAAGAAAGGAACCTATATGCTAACCATTATCCCAAATGCTAAAGCAATGGACTATGACAAGCTCATTGATTTTCTTAACAAGCGCAAAAACATTGAGTTGAACTGCTTTAAACAACGTGGTAACAAAAACGTCAAAGACATCGAATATCGTATCAATAAAGAAACGGGCCAACCAGAACTACTTGAATTACTATGGAATGGCGGTCACTACAGTCATCCACTCCACCAGCTCGAATTTAACGAATCAAATCCAAACCAAAACACGATCCCAGCTACCGTCCTAGAACTCATAGCAAATGATATTCTCGATTTATCTAAATATATGTTCCTCACACATGAGTATGTGGACGATGGTTTCAACATGGAAATTGTCTTGCATGGTATTTTCACAACACTCGAAGAAGCGGGCGAACAAGAACGTGAAGAAATTGTCGCAGTTGTACCGGGTGACTATATCAATTACACAGCCTACAAAGAAGTCCTCGACGATGATCCATGGTACAACGACTGGGATGACCTTTGGGATGAATAGAAAGGAAAACGTATGTATAGATTCTTAGTAACCATAACACTTTTATTTATAGCTCTTCTGGCTATAAGTGGTGTATCTGCCACCTTGGATCCTAGCTCGAAGAAAAAAGACCGACTACAAGGCATCTACGCTGTGCTGGGTGCTCTTGCACTATCGTTTGTATTTTGTAAAACCACAATCGGTTTGTTCGACGCACCCGATGTCAAACATTCAACCAAAAAATGGAACATTGTTTATAAAAATAACATCAACGCCGACATTAAATTAAAATACAATAGTGTAACAGATGGTGCCAACATTAATCTCAAAAATACAAAAATCAAAAAAGAACTCGATGAACATTTTGACAACAATTTTGGTCTTACAGAACCTGTTGTATATATGTCTATCACAGCAACAAATAAGAATGATTCCATGACAAAAGACGTCACGCTTACACAAAACAATGTCATTGAAAAGTGGCCAAAAGGAAAAACACCTGACAAATCGAACGGAAAAATCACTCAAATCGAATACCGTTCAACACCTGTAACACGAAAATGGTTCGGGCTTTCAATCGATAAGGTGGACTACGAAGAAATTCGTATTACCATCGAATATGCTGGCACCGATGACCCATCCGTGAAACAACTCTTCGGTGAAGAAAAGTAGAAAGGAAATCAAATGTACGGAATACTAACAGGTGTCACCATAATCCTTCTTATTAGTTCCATAACGCCCGCCATCATGTTGCCCGACTATACAAAACTAACAAAAAATGGCAAACGGCTATTAACTTTGACATTGACAGGTACAGTCGCACTATTATGGTTTACGTTTTTTGCAACTACGACAACCATCCTTTCACAAACACCCGACGCGAAACACTCCAAACAACCGTGGCGCGTCATTTATAAAAACGATATCAAAGCTGACATCAAAATCGAATCATGTAGCGGATGGTTGACACCGGTCACACCAAAGGACATTGTTTCTAAAAGCGACTTTAACCAATTCATGCAAGGATTACCAATCCCTGGTATAAATACAGATGAAGCAAACATTAACATTACTGCTAAAAACGATATTGACGAAACAACAAAAGAAATCACACTTCCAAAAAGCAACCTCATCGAAACTTGGCCAAAAGGAATGAAACCTAACAAATCTAAAGGACACATCACCAAAATCGAATACCGCTCAACACCTGTAACTCGAAAATGGTTCAATATTCCTGTTGATAAAACCGACTATAAAGAAATTCGTATCACCATCGAATACGAAGGGCAAAAAGATCCATCGACCGCACAACTCTTTGGCGAGGACTAGAAAGGAAAACCTATGTATGGAATTCTCATGTTACTTACGTTCATTGTATTTGCCGGAAGCATAGCAATTATTTGTGCAATCAGCATCGATGATAACAAAAAGCATCTTTGGCGATTGCTATTGTTTATACCAATCATTTGGGCATCTTTTCTATTTGAACAAACAGGATCAATTATAAATTACGACGACGTAGCAAAAAACTCAGACGAAAAATGGCACGTTGTCTACGAAAACAATATCAATGCCGATGTCACAATCACCTCCGGTGATATGACATTAAATCCGAAAAAACTAATCACCAAAGGCGACAAAGAAAAATTCTTTAGCCCCAATGACACCCTGATGGGTACCTTACTCGGAACCAATGACCCAAACGATGCCCGTGCAGACGTTACAATCACAGCAACCAATAAAACCGACTCAACGTCAAAAGAAGCAATACTCACAAAAGATAACTTTATCGAAAAATGGCCGAAAGGTGTCAATCACAACAAATCAAAAGGACGCATCACTAAAATCGAATATCGCTCAACATCTATTACCTTAAAATGGTTCGGACTAAACGTTCAGAAAACATCATACAATGAAACCCGAATCACTGTTGAATATGGTGCCATAGGTGACGAATCAACCAAGCAACTCTTCGGAGATGATTAGAAAGGAACACAAATGTACGAAACATTAGTATTTGCAACATTAGCTGTCATTATGCTATTAAGCTTATTTATTATTGCAATCGGCTTAGGAATAGATGAAAATACTCATTTAGGAATAGGCAACAACAAGATTGACATGCATCCATGGCAATTTCTTTGGTTCATACCACTCTTAGGAATTCTGTTCGTATTTGCCAAAACAAGTCAATACCACGACTTCGATGAAATTGCTAAAACTTCAACAGAAAAATGGCATACTATTTACAAAAATAATATCAATGCGGATGTCACAGTCGCAACAGACGACATCACATTAAATCCAAATAAACCGATCACTAGTGGCGACAAAGAAAAACTGTTCACAGAGGGCGACCTTATCCCATTTAACAAGAAAACTTTATCGAGAAATGGCCAAAAGGTACCAATCCTGACAAATCAAACGGACGTATTACCAAAATTGAATATCGCTCAACGCCCATCTCTTTAAAATGGTTCGGCATGACCGTCGAGAAAAAATCTTACGACGAAGCACGAATCACTGTTGAATACGAAGGTACAAACGAACCATCAACTAAGCAACTTTTTGGCAAGAACTAGAAAGGAACTAACATGGACGAAAACATCATCGAAGAAAAATCTGAAAAATCCCAATTCTTAGAAGGATTGCACATATTCTTGCGTATCATCGCAATCATTTCGCTTATTATTGGCGTTTACATGCTTTTGACAAATTCAGGCACAAGCTCAAACTCAATCAGCTCAGGAATGCAAACCATTATCGACAATATGGACTTGATTGAATACGGAATGGCGGGGTTTATCAGCCTAATCTGTCTGATTGTAGCGTTCATCGCAAGAAAAGACTCACCTAAATTGGCGCTAGTCATTCTCATTGCTGGAATAGCCGTGCCACTTATCGTATGGTACCTCCACATCAGCTTTCCACAACCACACCTCGTACCAACACCAAACTAAAAAGGAACACACTCATGCTTTTATCAATCACTTTATCAAACAATCAAACGCTATACCAGTTCCTCCGAGCGACCGAAACACCCTTAGCGGTTGTCGCAGAACCGAACAAACTAAATGAACTTCTCACAAAACACGGCTTAGAATCACTTGATCTATCCGACGAAGATTTCCAAAAAGAAATCACTTTTGCGAAATTCCTCAAAGATGAATACGGCGACAACTTCACCGACACACTCTATTGGGACTATCGCGATGACCTATCAGCAACAGCTCAAGAAACCATCCTAAAAGACGCTCTCGAAAACGAAACAACCTTTGAGACAGCTACTGCGTGGTACGTTGAAGAAAACATGGAATGGCTCCCCGATTACGAAGCTATTAACAAGTTCTACGAACAGAATCCCGAAGTCGATGAAGATGACGAATTCTATTTAGAGCTCTTCAACGACTACATTGAAACCGATTTCAATGTCGAAACACTTCTACGAAACTCTGCGCCTGATGACATAACCATCTACTTCGGTCAAAGCTGGGACGATGATTATCACCTCATCGAAAATCGGTATAATGAAAACACAACGGACTCAACGCCCATCGAATGGCTCATCGCCACGCAAGGCTATGCGCCCGAAGACCTCAAAAACGAAGAAACCGTGCTCAAATCGCCATTCTTGACTAGTTTGAGTGAAGAATTGTACGACTACGATACAGAGCTCTATGGAATGCAACTCATCGCGATTCCTGACAGTAACGACTTTGAAGCCATCTTAGCCGTTGCTCGTAAACAAGGCGTAATCAAAGCTTCGACGACGTTCGGTCTCTTCAATCGCATCCACGGCGGTGGCAGTGGTCTTAGTATCGAACTCGAAAAAGACATCCAACTCGATGAATCAACTCCACTTCACGACATCACGCTCGCCTATCGCAACAACTCTTACAACTATAGCCCAGACGCCGTCTACGGATTAGTTCGTAAGAAATTCACGGGTGAGGACTTGAGCAAAAAATAGAAAGGAAACTCGCATGATTGACTTCGAAACCATCACTCACGAACATTGTCTGTTTTTCCTCGGAGCCGTTGCCGGTGAAGAAGGTCCACTGTTGAACGTTCTAAAAACAAACGACAACAAATACTACTTCACCTATTACATCTTTGACGATGGTCACTATCATGATGAAAAAGCCATTCTCATCGTTAAAGAAACTACTATCGAAGAAATCGAAGCAATATTCAGTGAAGAAAACCTCAGCAAAAATGACGGTCAAGGTCCAGGCTTACTAGATATCTTCGAACCATCAACCGGACAAGCCTATTACGAAACGCTGACTGGTGCTCAAAAATTCTCTGAGCTGAAAAATCAAAACCTCGAACCTGTACCCTATGAAACCGTAAAAGAACGCGTCGAATGTACGTTAGACAATTATGAACTTTTAGGTATTCTCAATTGGAGCTACGACAAAGTCAAACGAGAAAATCTCTTGACTCACGTTCTAGAACAACTTGACGCAAATTAGAAAGGAAACGTATTATGTACATTTCTCGACAAACATATGAAGGTGACAATCATACAGTAACACCATATAAAGAATTCCCTACCAATATATTGCTTGAAAATATTACATGCCTCTTGAATGAACAATCAAGCTCAGAGTTAGAATCATTGAAAAACCTGGAATCAATGCTCCGTCATACAAATAACCAAGAACAAGTTCTCATTGACTATATTCATAAAAATGGAACTCAAGATCCTAATGATATAATAACAACAGAAATCGACATTGATAACGAACTGGGATATTATAGGTTCCACCTAGCATATAATGAAACAAGTTTTTATCACTTTGCTTATTCGAACACTTACGAAGAAGATTGGGAATCATGCATCACCTATCACGAAAAATTCGAAGACGAGGAAAACTCAAATGATTAACTTTGACGAACTATTTAAAAACCACCAAGCCACGCGCACCGATTGTGGACCACTATCCATTATCACTTACAAAAACCCGATTCATTTGAAAACGGGCTTCGCTATATTTTCGACAACGAACTCTCAACTTTGACCATTGCCGATGATTGGCTCAAAGCAGTAGCGGTTAATGTCGACAACATGGGCTCACCTGACCGTCTCTATGATTCCGTTTACGAACCACACTTCGGTGTATGCCGTTACGGTGATTACAAATTAGACTTCGACATTGGCTATCTCAATAGCAAAATCGTTACAAAAGACAAGAACAATTCCTATGAGTTTTTCGAATACGATGACGTTGAAGAATCCGTCAAACACGCTTTGACGCTTAATGAGCTAACAACTTTTGAGCTATCCTATAAAGAAGACCATGTAATTCACACATTGACCCAAGCGATTGTCGACATGCACAACGACCGTGTTTACATCTGCGAAGAAAACCTCGAACACTACGTCACAGATGACGAAATGTCAGAAATCGAAGACATTCTCGAAGAATATGACGTCTCACTTGAACAAGCACTACGCGTCGCACCACCGGTAAACGACGCTCTAGTTGTCGCTTTCGAAGGCTTCAAACGGGCTTACGAAGAACTATTAGAAAAGGAATAACCTATGCAATTACTAATTGACATTTACAGTTATCTTTCACGATTGAGTCCCAACATTTCACCTCAAGATTCAACCCTCATTATGGGTATAACATTCATGATGTTATCAGTGTTTGTTATATTCATAGTAGATGATGGCTCACAACATAAACGGTTGAATAAATATCTCACGATAGGATCCTTCATTGTCTTGATTGGAAGCCCAATCGTAACGTATGCCCTACATGAACCTCTTGTGCAAGGTATAGAGGCACCAACTTATTTGAAAGAACAAATCACAAATGTAAAACAATCACAGAACAAGCATCAAATTTACACAAACAAAGACAACATTAAGCTAACATTCGTTTATAAGTATTCGAACCATAAACTGATTATAAATGACGCATTCCATATTGGTGAACGATATTATCAAGATGCGGGGGTATCGGACGCGTTTGATAAATTTCCGTCAGAAATTGCTGTACCGACAGACACATTTCAATATGACATTTTCCCGATCAAAGCACCCTTCAAGGATTTTGATGCAAATCAGTTTGACAACACTGTCTACGGCTATTTGACAGGAACCAAAAACGAAGCTACGCAAACCACACGTGCGATGCTACAAAAAGAAAATATCCACGTCATTGAAACAGAAGAGGCTCGAAAACATCCTGAATATGCATCCTACCAAGTGTCAAAAATCGAAGCAACTGACGAAACAGCTACCGCCACTAGAAATGGTCAGGCCAAACAAGTAAAAATCAAAAACTTGTACATTACATTGCGCAAATTCATCAGTGATAAAGACCGAGCTAACATGGAAGCCGACAAAAAGGCAGACGATGGCAAGGACGTTGTGAACAAACTCATCAACTAAAAAGCGCGTCTAGCACGCACTTTTTAACGTTTAATGGACCAGAATCGGAATTCCATTCCATCTACATGGATATTTCCTTCATAGTTGTATTTTCCGAGGAAGTCTGATGATTCCGGCATTTGCTCGCCGAGTTCAGCTGTAAAGTTATAAACTTTCTGACCTTCGTTATTCCAAGAGTTTTGCGACCAATCACTTACACCTCTAACGCGGACAATGCGCCCTGTAGATGTGTATTGTTCACCTTGGTCTTCATTTGGACGATTAGTGTAATCAATGTTTAGATTCACACCATAACGACCATAAGTCGTCGTATTCGTGTCGGCTGATACAGCTCCGATTGAGGCAAACGTTGAAAGCCCAACAACCGCAAGCATCGCAATAGATTTAATTGACATAATGTAATCCCTTTCGTTTGATAGTAAAACTATTATATCAAACGAAACACACCTTGTCAACTATTTCTGAAATTTTCTGAAAGAAGGAACTAAATGGAAAATCACACTAACCAAACCTATCAAAAACGCATGAACAAAACAGCCTTGTCTAAGTTCGGTGTAATTGAAAAACACCTTGATAAAGGCATCAAACTACTTGATTTCGGCTCTGGTTTCTCACCCGAGTTCATCAAACAAGTGCAACAAACCGGCGCTCACTATGTCGCTTATGACGTGTCACAAAACGTTCAAAACCAACTAAAAGAAAACGACATCGATTTCCTCACAAAAGAACAACTCACAAACACGAAAGATGAATTCGACGTGATTTATCTGTCGAGTGTTTTCCACGAATTGATGAGCTACTTATCGCGACCTGAACGTCGAGAAACGTTTGCTATGCTCGATAAGGCACTCAAACCAGACGGCGTGATTGTTATTCGTGATTGGGGCCCAGGATATCAATCACGACAACCTGTCACTCTTGAAGTTGCATCAGACGAAGTAAACGATGAAGTAAAAACATGGGTTGATGCTCTTGTTAAGAATTCAGTAATCAACACCCTGCTCCCATTAGAAGATGACGTTGATAACGTTATCGTACCACATATCTACAAAGGTGGCCCTCAACAGCTCTATGAAATTCTCTTCCATACCGTTTGGGGGTTAAATTCACTAGAGCGCGAATCACAAGAGTCATACACTATTGACCCCTATTTAATTGAAAAATGGATTTGTACACCACACGGATACGAAATTATAGACAGTTATGACGAATACGACGAAACCTATCTACCATATTTGCAAAAATACTTCAAGATTGACCACCTTCCATGGCCAACAAAAATCATCTACGAATTAAGAAAGGAAAATTATGTTTAATATAACATACGGTACAGACCTGAATTGGTTAGTTGCAATCGCAGCAATGGCACTCTTGATACTGGCGCTAATTATGTATTGGCATTCGAAAATAGCCAGAATCGGCTTAACAGTTATGACTATCATCGTGCTATGTTTTATGGGGACGCTTTTCACAAACAACAAAGACGCCATCAAAAACACAACCACACATACAGCCACATATCAAATCTCATCAATCAACCACTATGATGACGGATATTCTGTGAACACAACCAAAAAGATTGCATTTCTTTTTGACGGATACGATTCGACTGGATACAAAGCAGGTGACATTATTAAAATCACTTATAAGAAAACCTCACCAAACCAGTTTGGTGAGGTAGCCTACTCGGTTATAAAAGTACAAAAAGTGAAGTCGACAAGTACATACGAACCAGTAAAACAAACTGATGAAGTCATCTGGGGAAAATTTCGAGAACCATTTGACTAATTTTAACAAGTAGAAAGGAACTTAAATGACTAGTATAGAATTAAACTATATACTCAAAATCGCTATCTATATATTATCAACCATTTTATTGGCATTTATATGTCTTTCACTTCAAATACATCGACCACCCGAAAAATATATTGGCGAATCAATGACGTCGTGGGAACGGCGAATTGACGAAGACTATGTTAACTTTAAAAAGAATAGGCACGACTGCCGCATCATGGCACTTATCCTTATGATCATTACAGCCACTGTGGTCACGAGCAAGTATAATGTTCATACGGTACGGACTGAACCCGTAAAATGGAAAGCCGTGTACGAAAACAACATTGGCGCAAACACAACAATTGATGATTTGTGGAACAGACCGGTTTCACCAACATCCGACCTCACATATGATGATATCGACATTTTGGACGATGTCCAAACAGCAGAAATCACAGCTAAAAACGACACAGACAGTACAACTAAAAAGGTGACGATCCTCAAGTCCGATATCATTGTGAAGAACAAGGCATCAAATCATAAAACCGGACACATCAACGCCATATATTATGGTGAAGGAACTGCAAAAACCTATTGGTTTGGGAAGTTATTGAACACTGAAGTGGAACCTAGAGCAAAAATCATAATTGATTTCACCCCACTAAGTACGTCAACGGAAACGCTATTCGATGTGGACAATTAGAAAGGAAAACAATGACAATGACAATCGCAACACTAAAAGACTTCGAAATTGAAAACATCGAAGAAGACTACTACACCGGAAGCGAATTTAATGGTACATGGGCGGACAATACGTGTGAACTATGTGATGTCACCATCACCATGTATCACAACGACAAACGCTATGAACTGAGCATTAAACCGGCTGACCCGGGCGCTTACGGAAGCTACGGAGGGGACAGAAGTCGCGGTAAAGGGATTTCAACTGAAATCCTCATCGACATCATTCAACAACTGACAAATGAGCCTGACGAACTAACCTTTGAGAACTTTGTCAACAACTACTTCCAAGAATTCGGATACAGCCACGAGGTCAAACTCAAAAACGCAAAAGATAAATACTATCTAGGCAAACCGATTAATTTAATCACTGAACCTAAACCGATTAAACGACTTATGCCAATCTACACCTATGAACAATTGACACCTGAAAACATCACCAAAATTGTGAGTGAAGATTTCGTCCAAGCTCGTGCTTACACCTTTAATCAAATATTCAAAGAACTCAGTTCTGAAAAAGAATATGACCAAGAAAAAGGACTTATTTTCCTCATTCGATTAATCGCTCAAGACAAAGATAATCGCAAAAATCACGACTCCTTTGCACTACTCCTACCAGACTTCGACATCGAACACATCTACGACGAACTAGACCAATATAAACAATTTGTGTCCGTCGAAAACAAAAACTTGGTCTATTCGCTCAACAAACTTTAGAAAGGAACCCCTTATGGAAAAAACTTATAAAGTACAAATGTACGACTGTCACTATCCTAATCACGAATTTCCCGGACAAATGCACCGACTGTACACATCGCTCGAATTAATTAACTTCGTAAACAACACTCTAAGAGAAAAAGCAGACACAATCAGTGACGCCTGTCGTGTCATCAACTGTAGCAACGGTTACGTCAACGAAGTTATTGTCGAATTCACCAATGATGACTTCATCGGAAACATCAAACCTGACGGCACTATGACCAAGAAATTAGACTTAGGTTCATTTATGTTCGAAGTTCCACGCTCCAAAGATCTAGTTGCAAATTTCGATAAATTATCAATCGAACAACAAAAAGTTATTTGCACCTTTATTGACAAGGCTGAGCAAGTCCTCGACCAAATCGATAAGCAATTCGACAAAACCACGTCTTATGCCTTAATCAACAAAAAAGCAAAAGAAATCCTGGATAAATTTGTACGCAATATGTTCACAACAGATGACCGTCCAAATACTGACGCGCAAATCATGAACATGCTCAAATTCAACGGCATCGACCTCGAAACCTTATTCAATTTCTTAGTTGACACAGTAACCGACATGCCTGTCGCTGATCTAATGACTGACGACAAAGGTACGCTTCTAATGCACGTTGACGAATTCTGGCATAAAATTGTCATCGAAGCCGCGCATAATAGTTAGAAAGGAACTCGTATGACAATCTTCACAAAAGCCGATATTGAAATTGAAACATTTCATGAATCAACCAAAAAATCAGCGTACGTCAGCAAGCTATATGAATATCTAGATGAATTGAAATCTCAAGGTATTTATGTCGTAGATGTCAGCCTCGTTTCGACAGTGCTCCAAGAATCATCATATTACGGTGATAAAATCTATAACGAATATATGATTCGATTAGTCAAACCGAAATATGAAGTAATCGTTGAAACAAATTGCCACAATAAAGCCACCGGCGTATTTGAATGGGCTGGCGCCAAAAGTCTAGGATATTTCAAATCAAATGATGAAGTTGAAAAAATTAAACAACAATATCTCGCTGAAAACACCGACGATACCAAATTCAAAATCCAAACGAAATACCATTCACCACTGGAACAATCAATCTAGAAAGGAATTGTATGTCAAATAACATCGCATTCGAAGGGAACCCTGAAAATATTCAACGTTTTCTTCTACAACTCGAATTCCAACATCGTTACCAACAATTCGATGCAAAAACCGTATCACACGATGCGGCACCAATTACCACACACACGCCAATTTGGCTTATTATGGCTATTAACGAGTTCCTAAACCAATTCAATGTACAGGAATTCATCAAGCGCTATAAAGAAAAATACTCACAAGAAATCAACGTGAACGCTTTTCTTAAATATGTGCTCACAACAGATACATTTGCTGACTTCGCAACATATCAACTAGAGCAATATCTTTTGGGCGATAACCATCAAGATATTTGGCCAAATTGCGTGTTTGACAAGAAGGCAAAATTGCTCTATCCGTCCCAATATGGAAATCATCGAGGTACTGTCGAAACCATTTTGTCGCAACATCGTGAATTACGAGCTGATATCGAAGCGCAAACTATCGAAAATCAAAACGAATTCATCATGAACGAGCTTATCTTGATTGGCAATAAAGGAACGACCGACTACTATCAAGCAAAATACGAAGTTCGTCCTGAAGAACTTATGGCAAATCAAGAACCACTCGACATTATAGCAATGGTTCAAGAACGCTTTGCAACATTCGATCATGCTCTCAACACACCTGACAATGGTATCCGCTATGTTAGCTATTGCTTCCAAAAGCCAAATAAGCCAAATATCACAGGTGTTAGTCAAAATAATATTGCTTATGTCCTCAAACGATTTGCCGAATTAGGTTTTATTGATGAGTTAGAATATGCTCTTATAACAGCTGGTATCGATGAATCCGAATTGATTTCAAGCGCCCGCAGATTCTGGCCACGAGGATGGTTTCCTGAACATGAAAATGCAGATTACAAACTAACGCTATTAACGGTCACAAGAGATAATATCACTAACCGACCGCTTTGCTTTTAACATCCACTAAATTGAACCTGAGCCACGCTCAGGTTCGTTTTTTATTTTGACTATTTTCGGAGGTAACGCACATGACCCTTAAACAATTTCTAACAGAAACTCAATTCCACAGCGATGACATTATCGCCCTCATCCATCCACAAAAATCACAAGTTGTCTTAACCGATAATAATCCATGCATCACTGACGACGAACTCGCAGAAACACATATCATTCACGAATATCGTCGAAATGAATGCGACCGTACTTACTATAGAATTCACATCAATTAAAGGAATCACTATGTCAAAAATTAAAGTACTCTCCGCTGAAAAAGCATTTCTCGCAGCCCATTATGGTGGACCTTTTGACTTCCATAAAGAAGACTACATCATCGTTTCTATCACCGATATTCGAAATGAAGAAGACTGCCCAGTCATTTTCAGACCAATCAAAAATCTAAAGGCCGTCTTCAGAGTTCCCTTTATCGATTTAGCTGCCGACAAACTCGATCCAAATATTTCCATTAAAGAACAAACCGGACTCGATTTACCCGTATTCTCTGAAAAAGAAGCACACAAAATCAAACAAATTGGTGATTTCGCAAAAGAACACAACTACCATGTTCTCGTTCATTGTGAAGCAGGAGTTTCTCGTTCACAAGCAATAGGTGCTTGTCTTGAACTCTATATCAATAATGATGCTTCTAATGTAGAACGCCGAATCCATTCCGGTAACTACACTTATTTCCAAACATTCTTCCAACAATTCGACAACGAATGGAAAGCACTAAGCAACTTAGAAGAACCTATCTATCAAGATGCAGACGATGATGAAAATCTTTTCGGTTTCCGTTACAAAATGGGTGACTACGAAAACCATCGACTTAGACAAGATGCATTCGGTCCTGAATATCCACGATCACGTATGTTGGGATTGACAGACAGAATCAACCTTGCACGATTAACGAATTAGAACCAGAGCCTCGCTCTGGTTCGTTTTCTATTCCGACTAATTTAATAAAAAGGAGAACCCACATGACCTATATTTTTACAGCACCACAACTAGGCGGAATCATTCAACAAGCACTCGAAACAGACGATCCACTTATTCTTGAAAACGTTGCATTCTTAGCCGAACTATTCTATCAGGACGAAAAAGAAAATATTAAAGAACTCACAGACCAACCTTGGCCAGAACGACTTGTGGATACAATATTCGAAGCCTATGATTATGGTGCATACGAGCAAGATATTCGTACAAATATTGACGATTTACCGCAAGACTTTGTACTATCCACAATCACCGTCAAACAAATCATGATTATCCAAAAATTATTAGCAAGCATTCTCGAACAATGCAACGAGCGCACCGTATTCGAAATCGTTGACAATGTCATTGAACGCGATGAATGGCACGAAGCAAACAACAGTGACGCAAAACAAATCATAATTAACATTAAATAAGAAAGGAACTTCAGAAAGAACCGTTTTAAAACTTTAACTGAAACGAACTTTTAGGTAAACTATATGAAACTAATTTTTGACAAACCATTAATTGACGGTCTAATCTTATCCAGACCGAATCGATTCATCTTCAATGTTCAAATCGGCGAACAGATTGTCGAAGCTCATTGCCCCTCGGGCGGAACAATTGCAGGTCTCAGTCGAAAGAATATGCAGAATCTTAAATGCTATTTAAGCGACCACGGTGAAGATACAAGTCGTAGAACACGATACACAGTAGAAGCTATCAGTCTCGACGATGGTGCATCTTACATGGGGATTAATCAAACTCGATCAAACCGATATGTAGAACAGTTTCTTACTGATGCTAAAGTTCGAGAAATTCTTTCTATTTCGGATCAAATCACAAGGGAAAAGAAACTTCGATCGTCTCGAATTGACTTCAAAGTGGATGACTGTTATATCGAAGTGAAAACGATGGTCGCAGAATATTATTGTAAACCATCAAGTGAACTTGCAGAATTAATGAAGGCTGGGACACCTTCAATCGAACGAATGCAAAAGCATATCAACGATCTCGCTGCTGAAATTGAAGAGTTTTCTGCCCGCGCTGCCGTCATAACTGTATTCCAGTACGATGCACCGACCTTCCAGCCACCGGTGGAACTAGACATCTATCAAGATTTTGTGAACGATCTACGTGTAGCAAGAACTAAAGGTCTGAGACAGTATCAAATGAATATTCGAATTACCAAAGAATACGCCGAACTCATTTCATTTTTCGAGAATGAACCAGTATGATAGAAAGGAATATACTATGCCGACATTAGTAGAAGAATTGAAAAAAGTAGAAGAAAACAAACAACAAACAAAAGAGCTTGAAAAAGCCATCAAAGATCTCGTCATGCAACCAAATGTCTATGACACACTTAGAAAAGCAGCCTCAAACAGAATCACTGCCAAAACGAATGGCGGTTTTACACGCTTAGAAGCAAAAAACTATGATCCTCGTCTAAATCGATTGGGCTATACATTTTGTATGGAACAGCCAGAACAAACTAAACCGATGTTAACAGTACACATTGATTTACTCACAGATGGAGCAGATCCATATATCGAGCACTATGACAGTAACCAACTCACAAAAGAACAAGTGCTCAAAACATTAGAAGGTGTTATCGGACTCGACGAAGAATAGAAAGGAAACCCTAAATGTTCACAAAAGAGCAATTAGAATCAATCGCTGAAAAACTACCACAAAAAGTTCAACATATCGAACAATACAATGAACAACTCTCCATGCACTTCGAAAAGATCTTCTTTGACTTTTATCCGCAAAATCATAATCGCAATGTAGACCACCAATATGTCGAAGCAAACATTATTTTCTTCAAAAAATTCGACAGTAAGGACGTAAAGTGGCTCGAAAAACACGATATTACAAACTGGTCCATTCACCACATGGAATTGCAACTCTCAAAAACAGTTAAATCCGAACAAGAACTAATTTCATTTATGACAAATGTTTTAAACCACTTTGGAACACGAAAGGAAGCTACATGGTCGAACATATCAACGGAAACATTTATTTAGCCCTCTGCACTGATGACGTGTGGCCCCGTATGCAACAAGACACAAATCACGTCGTTATGGAGAAGCAACGTCATAGACATGGTGAGAAGACGGTCGAAATCGAACAACCAGCCTTCATCGATATCAACAGAACATCAGATGGTGAAGCTCTTGTCGAATACGTCACATCTGTCATCAACAAGCTCTTTCCAATCTATCGTGATGATTCGTCGCAGAACCTCGCGTTATTTGGCCTAGGTGATTCCAACAAACCATATCAATATGCACCCGAGTTCCGACCCCATACCGACACGAAACAATTAGACTTCGACGTCACTTATCTGGGTCGCAATCAAAATGATGGGCGCATGGTTGTAAAAGTTGCCTGGGATTTTGACTTTACGGATGTAAATGATGAGCGCCAAATGTACTGTCCATACTTAGCAGAAGAAATTCTCTTGATATTCTCTGAGAGCGTATTTTTAAACGAAGGTTTTGTTTTCTACAAGTCCGCGTCCTACAGCGAACTTCATCAAGAAGATGACGAATTACAATATTCGCAAACACATCGATACGAACTAATTGAGGACGGATTTGTTGATGATAGAACCAACCTAGAAAATGGATTGAAGCTACTAGCTCCATTGAACCGTACCGATGGTGTATTACGCACCTTGGATGACGCTTACTATGATACAAATGATGACGGGTATGGATACCTCTGCAAAGAAATAGACGGAGTAATGTATCAAAGCTCAATTGTACCGAACATGGATAAACCCTATCCGAAGATTTATTTAGACAACTTCACACATATTTACTGGTACAAACGAAACTAGAAATGGATTAACGAAATGTACATTAACGCATACAAAGAAACTTGTGATAACTTGTATTTGGTCAAAGGGCCCAGTCTTTTACCTATGATTTCCTATGAAATCGAAAAAATTTTGTATAAAGATGACGTGTGCGAAACAGCACAAGATTTTCTTCCAAAACTAAAAGAAATCAAACAATTCGCCGACCAATACGACGACGTAGCTTCATTTCTTCTAAAACTCAAAGAAAACGTTCACATCGAAATTCAAGGTTTCAAATTCCTTATCGAACGAACCCCAAGCGACCACGTTTGGGTGAGTGTCGAATATGATTATTACGACGCTTATACTATGGACGACGTTATTTACACGTCTGTCATCACGCACATCGACGACATCGATTAGAAAGGACAAGCAATGTTATTCAAACTTAAAGACACAACCGTCGAAGCAATTCACCCGAAAGAACAAGACGAACAATACGTGGAAGCCACATGTCCAACATGTTGTGGTGACTGGGAACCAGGGATGGTTTCCGTAGAAATCACCTTCGGAAACGGCGACCAATACATCTACGAGCGATATGACTACTCAGTAGAAAAACGTAACCTTGCTGACGTTATCGATTATCTGTTCACGCACTTAGATGAATTTCCAACCATGACGCAACGTCAATTCATTGACCATCTGACTAACGAATTGAACACAAGGTTCGGATATATCGAGTAGAAAGGAAACCCATGGAAAAGACAGTTACTGCGGATCTTATTGAAATTGGTTGCACCTTTACGCCAGTCATTATCATGGCGATATATGGTATATTAAATAAGGATAGAGACGTAAAACACCCATTTATGGCATTACTAATATGGATTTTTGCTATTGGTCTGCCTTTATGGTCAATCGCATGCTATCTCGACACACCAACCAAAGCTAAAGCAACCTATACTGACAAGGTTCATCAAATTTACAACAATAAAATTGACGCCAAAGTGTCTTATTATGCTGACGGACGTGCGTTTTCAGGTGATGAACAATTGAGCGACCTACTCAATCACACCGTACCCGAACACTATGACCACAAACTCGTTATCACCAAAAACAAAGAAACCATCACTAAAAAAGTGAAGGCATACGAAGTTCGTGGTGACAAAACCGACAAGGTCTATAAAATCGAATATGGTACCCGTCACTATCAAGTAAAACATTTCGGCATCGTTCTTGCAACTGGTGAAGAACCGGTTATCAAGATCTATACCAAATCAACAAACGAAGCTGATAGAAAGGCTATCGAAAATTTATTGAAAGGAAATGACTAATGCACTTAGAAATAGCACCCTATTTATTCCTCGGTTCGTTCATCGTAGTCTGTGTGTTCAATTTCATTCAATGCAATATCTGCAAAATTGAAGATGTAAAAGACTACTCAAAACCGAGCAAAATTTTATTTTGGTCACTTCTTATAATTATGATCTACTCATTGCTTGCAACGGTCACAGGGCTCTTAAACCAACAATTCTTCCCAAATGTTTCTGAAACTACGGAAAGCGTACACACCATCTATGACAACAAAGACAATGCAAAAGTTGTCTACCAAAATCTTGATTACACCTATGAAGGTGGTGCTGAATCGAAAGCCAATCTTCGTTTCGTTTTAGCTGGTCTCACAAGCCACTCTAATAAACTTATTGTCACGAAGGGAACGGAATCGATTTCGAAAGTGATTGACGAAGACGAAATCGTAGGCGACAAAGGCGGAATCGTTACCAAAATCGAATACGGCACGCGAAAACACACATACAGACCTCTAGGGCTCCCCGTACTAACAACGGAAAAGAGTTTCGTTAAAGTACACCTGAAACCGAAAAACCCACAAGACAGAAAAGCAATTGAAAACCTCTTAGAAGGAAAAAAACTAAATAGAAAAGGAGGGACGAATATGTATCAATTTTTATTCACGGGCGACAATTTCATTGTTAGCTTTATCATTGGACTACTCGTTCTTATCGGTGGCTATATGTTGTACGATATAGCTAAAAAGCGAATCAAACCTTATATCCCACTGTCTGTTTTCATCATTGTATTTGGATATGGGCTATCTGGTTGGGGATTAGTAGGTATCCCCGATATGATCAAAGCGAACGGGTCATCCGTAACCGAACAATATGACGTGTCGAAAGACGGAAATATTATCCAATTTAAGCGAAAAACGAACAATCGGGCACTTGAAAAGAAAGTTGCCGTGAAGGTTATCGGAGAAAGCAAAGATGCTTATCAAGCCGAACACCATGGTGACTATTACCAAATTTCAAAAACTGATGTCAAGAAAGGAAATTAAAATATGTATCAATTTTTGTTAATAGATGTGAGTTATGCAGTGCTAACTGTCATTTCGTTCATCATGTTCATTATGGGTATCTTAACGTTAAGTGATAAAGACCGTGATGAGGCGATTTATGGGTACAAGTTGCGGGTTATCACAACATGTGTTGTATTTATAGCCTTCGTAGCATCTGGTTATGGCTTCACACAAGAATTAACAGCGAAGCACTTGCAACCAAAAGACGCCTATACCATCACGAGGGTGGGCAAACTCATCACATTTGATGAAAAAGTAGACAACTGGAAATTGAAAGAAAAGGTAACAACCAAAATCGTTAGTGAAACGAAACATCAGTATCAAATCGAAGTTGACGGAAACTTCTACAATGTGTCAAAATCTGACGTGGAGTAAAATCCGAACGTTGGCATTTTTATCATACCCGCCAAGTTTGTGAATTGGACGAATTTGGATTGAAATTTGGATTTTTTGAAAGCGTTCTCAAAACGCGGTATAAAGGGCT